>RCMY010000202.1_pt1 | contig 55426 bp, 39 predicted proteins | sample 2041341 | NCBI WGS metagenome assembly RCMY01 (sample SAMN09708234, study PRJNA481090) | Marine sediment metagenome, whole genome shotgun sequencing project.
TAGCCACCGTCCGGCGAAGCAAGCGTGATGTGAGCGCCAGCTGCCTTGAACAGATAATACGGCGCGGCAAACTCCTCTATCCAGAGACCCGTTTGCTTGCCGGTATTGCCGAGTTCACTATGTGACGTTAATACCATTAATATTCTCATGCTGCTCTCCTGTCGGTGAAAACATCTGCGGTCAAGCAAATGTAAAATAGAAATTCGTCTCTCAAGTTGATGAAGCAACTATTACGCCATGCCAACCGGCAGCTACGTCGGTGGCTTAGATGTTGCATGTAGCCGTTGTATCTGCGAGTCCATCGTTACGCGCTACTTCTACTGAGCCGGTCGATTTATATGAATGATCCAGCGTACAAGCGTATTACGCTAGACGTGCTGCACAGCACCGTGATTGGCATACAGGGCCAGACCTTGGGGCACATAGACGAGATTGTTGTTAACGTTAACAGCGGCAGCATCGTCTATGTCATGCTGACCACCCAATGGTCCAGTGTGCAGCTTGCGTGGCATAGTATGACATTTGATGAGCGCGAAAACGCATTTCGTATTCGTAAAACCGGGCAACAGTCGTAATTCTAAGAGAATTGCAATAATTACACGCTTAAGGTCTTTTTTTACAACGACCGGGGTAAACTGCCGTGACCGGCCGCCACAAAGCTGTGGCAACAGTAAAACTGTTTAGCGAAATTTGTTAAGATATTAAAAAGCTTCTCACAAATCGCCCTCTGCCGCCTACTCCACCTGAATAATAAGGTTACCTGTGCCATTAGAACTAAACCATTGCGCGCGCTCAATCTGTATTGGACTAACACTCTTGATAAGCTCTGCCAGTTATGCCGATGAGTTATCTGACACCAAAGATGCCTGCATTTTAAATGAGCTGAAGCACGCCGACAGCGACACAACGGTTGCCGAATTGCGCTCGCGCTGTGCCATCGAAGCCAATGATTCCGACCGCTCATCTCTGCGCGACAGATCCGTGCGCGAGAAGGCTGCCGAACAGGTGGGCACCGTGCTAACGCCACATAATCAAAACTACATGATGCCCGCTTCATATCTGCACGAGCCAAACGAAGAGCCTTACCGCGAGGAGTTTGGTGATCTGCTCGGGGATGGACAACTAGACAACGTCGAGGCGAAATTTCAACTCAGCATGAAATTTAAACTAGCCGACGGGCTGTTGTTTAACGATGACACCCTGTACGCCGGCTTCACCATTTTGTCGTTTTGGCAGGTCTACAACCGCAGCGTATCGGCGCCGTTTAGGGAAACTAACTACGAACCGGAAATATTTTGGAAGGTGCCGCTGGACTGGCATCCATTCGACGTTGACGCCAGCGAGTTCGCCCTGGGCTTTAGCCATCAATCCAACGGCCGTGGCGGTGCGCTGTCGCGCAGCTGGAATCGCATATACACAAATTTTACCTGGGAGAAAAACAATTTTGTTTTTAATCTGGAGCCCTGGTGGCGTATTCCCGAAAATGAGAAAGATACTCCGCGCGATGCGAAAGGCGACGACAACCCCGACATAGAACGCTACATGGGCCACTTTGAGTTTACAACAGTGTACCAACGCAACAACCAGGAATTCAGCCTCATGTTACGCAACAACCTGCGCGATGATAACAAAGGCGCCGTGCAGCTGGACTGGACCTTTCCGCTGTGGGGTAGCATACGCGGTTACGCCCAGTATTTTGACGGCTATGGCGAAAGCCTGGTTGATTACGATGCACGTATACAGCGCATAGGCATCGGGTTTTTGTTGACCGACAGGCTATAAATACCTCCCTAAACAATAGCATCCGAATGCATCACTCTACGTTAATAGCGTTTGGCGTAAGGAGTCACCACAGAGGCAGGCAATATGCTTAACCGCAAGCGCGTAATGCTGGCAGCCGCCGCCTGCTTTGCAGCGATAGTCAGCCACGCCGCAGAAATTGGCAGCGTGGATACCAAGTTTAACTTCATGACCCCGGATGATTCGATCAAGCTGCAGGTATTCAGCGACCCGAAAATAGAGGGTGTAGCATGTTATCTCAGCACCGCCAAAAAGGGTGGCGTCAAGGGAGCCATTGGCGTAGCGGAGGATACCTCGGACGCCTCCATTGACTGCCGTCAGGTTGGCAACGTGCGTATTGTGAGGCCGCTAAAACAAGGCGAGTCGGTGTTTAAAAAGCGACGCTCTCTTATTTTCAAAAAACTTAAGGTCGTCAGATTTTGCGATACTGAACGCAACACCATTATTTATCTTGTGTACAGCGAGAAAGTGATTGAAGGCTCACCAAAAAACTCTGTTTCCGCCGTACCGATTGCGCGCTGGGACGCCACGCAGGACACCAGCGAACTGGCGCAATGCCGCTATGACAAATGACAAATGACAAATCGTTGCCATCGCCATCAACAAGATACCGCTATGGTACATAATGGTTCGCTTGCCAGATTGCGGGTAGACTGACTTCTGCCAGCAATATGATGTGCAACAGCAAGCGCGTTCAGCTGGGCGAGACGCTGTTACCGCATCCCGACTCGTGCCAGGCCTTCAGTGCAGCGCCGCGAATATCACGCTGTATTCGCTACGTTATATTATATATAACGCCTCAACGCTGTTGCGCCGCACTGTGTTGTGTGACTTAATCACACCGAGTAACCCCTCTCCAATTAAGTGGGGCATACTAGCCACGATTGCTCAGGGAAGTCACCCTTTCAATCCTGTGCAATCATAATGAAATATATCTGCTAAATATTAAAGGATCCCACCATGAAACACGCTTGTACTTATCTCCTAGTGACACTCTTTGCCGCTGCAAACCTGGCGCAGGCTCAGGAGGATGTGCCTGTGCAGCGCTCCGGTGAAGTGCTGTTAAGCGACGAGGCCGTGCAGTTAAAATACATAACCAACGGTGAACGTTTCGGCGTAGAGAATACCGACGCTTCGGTAGGTGTATTTCTCAGTGAAGAACGCGACGTTGTGCTGAACGCCGGGCTGCTGATCGACACTCAGCTACTGGACTTCATAAACTGGGACAGGCTCAAATTGCGACTTGGCTTGCAGGGTTATGGCATGCTGCTGGGCAAGGAAGATAACGACATCGTCGCAATTTCTGGTGGCGGTGAGCTCAGTTTCGTGCTGTTCCCGCGCACCCCCATCGTCATCAAAGCCTACGGTTATTATGCACCCGATATTCTGAGCTTCGGCATGGGAGACAATATGCACGATATTGGCGTAACCATTGAAGGCCCGTTGACAGAGCGTTTAACCGGCTTTGCTGGCTATCGCGACTTCGACGTAGAACTCGTTGGCGACTCAACGCAGCTGCAAGGTAGCATTATTCTTGGCGTTCGTTATCAGTACTAGCGTAGTGTAGTCAATAACCAATGATGCCGACCGCACAGAGCTGCCAGCCTGACTGCAGACAACAAGCTCTGTGCGAGCGGCTTAGCGGCGATACTTTTTCGTGTTACCAGTGAGAGTACAAGCTGCTACCGTTCAATAGTATATTTCACATCTCCCCCGCTGGACAGCGTCGACGACTCTGTGGCGACTTTCCAGTGATCGTTAATGGTGTATTCAAGCTTCACCGTTGAGATTGATTCAAACAGTCCAATGCCATAACTGACGTACAGATCGGGTGAAAGGTATTTTCCGATCACAAAGGCGGCTTGATTTACATCGCTAGCGGCGCCCGCCTCGCCTGAGCCGGTTTCAAATCCGATGTTATCGACGCCGAGATCACCACCAAATTTGTCTGCCAGGAAGTTGCCTCCCTTAACACCGAGCGCCATTGCCGCCTGCGCTACCATATCTCCCTCCGAGTCTGAGGCATCGTCCAACGGCCGACCCAGTACCAGCCAGGAGAGCTGTTCGGATTGGCTCATTGCTGGGTCAGAAAACAAGGTGAAATCGGGCTGTTGTAAGCTGCCTCTTACCTTCACACCGACTTTAATATCCTCGGCCGGGCGGCGCACAGCCTGCACGTTGACGCCGGGTTGGTTGATTGGGCCACCCGCAAACAGAATGCGGCCTTTCTCAATCACCAGACCCTGGCCGTAGGCGCGGTACTCGCCGTCGGTGATTTTCAGTTCGCCGCTACCAATAGTCGGCTCGCCAGGCTTCTGCGTGACTTCCAGCTCACCAGTGACGCCGCCTTTAAAGCCAAAGCCATCAACGCTCACATCATCGCCGAGAATCAATTGAATCTGTGCGTACACTTTGCGCTGCACAGCCGTTTCTGTGTCTTCAGAATTTTCCTTGATGATAATCTGGTCGTCCGACACCGACACCGCCGACTCAGGCAACTTCTTCGGCGTAATTTTCGCACGCGGAATTCGTACCTCGCCAGTCACGCCAACGCCAGTGTCGTCGACCGCGATTTTTAGATCGGGACTGACATAGACGCGTGCATCCTGCGTGTTAAATACCTGAAAATCCTCACCCTGCAGCGTCATTTTGGTAGTAACTGAGTCACCCGATAAATCGGCGTCGCCCAGCAGCTTGAGCGTGCCCTTACCAGAGCTAGCGTCAGCCGCGTAGTTGACGATGCCGTCTTCTGTCGCCGTTGCCTGCAGTTCGAGGTCGGTGATATTTAGCCCCGGCGCGGCCAGCTCAAGCGATCCGTTAGACAGTACTAGCTTGCCGCTCGGCTCGGGCTTAGCGAGGGTCCCTGCAAGTTGTAGCGCGCCGTTGACAGCACCGCTAGCTTGCTCGATTTCAGGAGACAGCGAGGCGATAAAGCCAAGGTCTTTTATAGCTATATCAATTTTGCCTTCAGCAGGACGTTCGGTCAGCGCCGCATCACCTGCCGGTACTGTGAGCTCGCCGGATATTCCACCCTGCTCGACGAAGGGTAAATCGAGTAGTGCCGACAGACCGTTTGCGTCCAGCTTCGCTTTGATATTGGCCGGTTCTAACGCTAATAGGGTGTCGCCGAGCTGCTGCTCGGCATCACGGGTACGTAGTTCACTGGCAGTTGTAGTGAGCGCCACATCAACTTTGGGCTCTTCGCCTGCTTGCTGACTAAATTCAACGTCGCCATTTAACGCGCCGCGCAGAGCGATATCGGTCGGCACCATGGTATCGAAGTAGGCAAATGGTAGCGTCACTACTTGCGCCTCGCCTTGCAGCATATTTTCGGTACGCTCACCTTGCAGACACAATTTCGCCTCGCCGCTGGTCCAACAGCCGGATTGCAACGCTTGCTTATCGGCACTGATATTACCCGCCTGAGGGGCTGCTAGTGTCCAGGCATCCAACTCGCCATATTTTAGTTGCGCTTCGGTCAACTGAATAGCCCAGTTGGCGTCGGCAAATTTGCCATCGAGATTAATGTCAGCCGTGGCGACACTCGAGTCGGCTTGTAGCGAAAACTTATGCTCCTCACGGGTGCCATTGCCGGTTAATTTGAGATCCTTTAATTCGACACCGGCAGCCTTGCCACCTGCAGCGACCAGGCTTAACGTCGATTCACTGCTGCGTTGAAAATCTATATCGGCGTCGAGCGTGAGGTCCTGCAGCGAGTATTCCGCGTAGCTGATTTTGTCACCCTGCACATCGGCCGCAACGCTTGGCCATGGAAGCTTGCCACCGAGCTTGCCCTTGCCTATCAGCTTGCCGCTGGCTTGCGGCAGCAGTGATGCCAGATCGGGACTGTCAATATTCCAGTCCAGTGCTATTGTCTCGCCGAGTTTGCCATTGACACTGATGACACTGGGCCCGGACTTCAAGTCAAAGCGTTTAATACGTAAAATCTCGTCGCGTAACTCGCCCAGCACCTGCACATCGACTGCCTGGTTACGCAGCTGGCCGGTCACTTTGAGCTGCTGCACTCTAGCGACCGTCTTTTGGTCACGCTGGTCTGCATCGGCAGCCAGTTTGAACTGTAAGTTGCCCGGCCAGTCTTTAGACAAAATGCCAGGGTTCAAATTCTTGCCCTGCAAATTCACTTTAGCCAGTACGTTCGGCTGCCAGGCGACATCGGCATGACCATCGATTTGCCCTTCCAGAACGTCCAGACGAACCGTTTCCAGGTTAAGATTCTTATCCGAGCCGCTGCCATTGACCAGCAACTGCCCATCGGTTTCTTGCGGCAGCTTGAGCTTGGCGTTCGCCTGAAGCGTGTATTGTTGCAATGTTCCAGTCAGGCTGAACTTTCCCTTCGGACTGCCAACCTGTGGGTCGCTGATGGGCCAGGTCACATCACGCCAATCAAGGGCTACGTTAATTGCATCACCTTGGCGACGAACATCGCCGGCGATGCGCCCGTCGTCATGCAGCGCAATGTTTAGCGCGGCAGTGAGATTATCAATCGTCCCCGTTACGTCTACTTTACCTTCGGGACTAATAACGATAGGCGTGCTGCCTTGCAGTGGCCACTGCAGCTGCTGCCAGTTTGCGGCTAAGTCCAGTTCCGGTGCCGACCCGGCAAGATCAACTTTCCCCTGCGCCTGCAGCCGCGCCGGCATGTCGACAACAGTAAGCAGTAATTTTTGTATGTTCAGCAAATTTTGCGCGAAGCCACCGTTGGCGGTCATCTTTAAAGTGCCAAACTCGGCCGTCGCAGCGATAATGTCAGCCGAGAATCCCAGGTCGTTTGTAGCCCCGCCTGCATTCGCGGTCGCGTTGAGATTGATATCGGGCAAACTCTCGCTGATCGCACGAAGCTCGGTGTCGCTAACAACCAACTTCGCCTTAAATTGCATTGCCTCAACTATGTTTTGCAAACGTGCATCGACTACCACGTTGTAAGGTGCACTTAAGATTTGCTCGACATGCAGATCGTCGAGGTCGCCTTTTACAGTAATGCTACCAGCAAGCGGCGCGTAACCCGGCGGGCGCGCCTGCAAGTCAATTTTCGCGCTGCTCGCATAAGCACTTTTAGTCTCCGCTTGCGCCTGCGCGTCAACATCGAACAATGGTCCGTGCGCTGTGAGCTTGGTAATTTGCAGCTCACTGTGCGCAAAGCTTGCCTGTAGCGCAGCGCTGTCGACCACAAAGGGTTGCGCTTCTGGCGTAGCGCGATACTGCAAATCAGCAAGTGCGATGTCGCGCAACGCAATGCTCACCGGCAAATCTATGCTTGCAGGAAGACTAAACGGCTGTTCGTCTTCTTTAGGTGGTGCGGGCCTTAATTGCGTATATTCCACCCCGCTGATATGCAACTGCTCAACGATTAACGCACGCTGCAGCAGGCTGGCCGGCAGCCAATCAAAGTCGACAGAATTGATAAGCAGCTCAAATGTTTCGCTTTCAAAGCGCAGTCCGCGTAACTTTAGCGGCCCGATGAGACGCCCCTCGAGCGTCTCGGCTGTCAAACCTGGCAGCATGCCTCGCGCGGCTCGCCAGGCGGTGCTTAGCCCACTCTCGGTCGCCGCCACCCAGGTGAGCAATAAGCTCAGTAAAATAACGAGCGCCAGCAGCGGCGCGACAACAAAGAAGAAAATACGACGCATCATTGCAGGTCGGGTCCGATACTGATGTGAAAGGCAAAGGAGCTGTCTGGATCGTCGAAGGGGTGTGCCAGATCTAAACGTATCATGCCCACCGGGGAGCGATAGCGAAAGCCTATTCCAGCGCCTGTAAGCGGCTCCATGTTGGGATCATCGGCCGCATTGCCGGCATCGAAAAACACCGCCAGGCCAAAGTTGCCCCAAAACAAGTAATCCGCTTCGACGCTGGCGGTGGCGATATACTGCCCGCCGATCAAATTACGTTGCGCATCGCGCGGACTAATCTCTTCATAGCCGTAGCCACGCACACTGCCCGCACCACCGGCGAAGAAGCGTTTTGACGGCGGTAAGTCATCGAAATCATCAGTTTCAGTCGCACCGTATTCGGCGCGCAGCAGGAAGCGGCCTTTTGACCCCAGCGGCAACACCGCCCGACCATTAACATGCGCCTGGATAAAGGTCGTGTCAGCCAGCACATTTTCTGCAGCGCCCAGCAAAGTCAGGCTAACGCTATAACCTTTGCGGGTGAATAGCAGATTATCTGCAATTTTACGCGTGTAGCTGATGCCCGGAATCAGGTGCGTGGCAGAGCGGCGATTTTCGTCACCAAAAGCCCACGACTCGTGCTCAAACGCCAACGATAAGCGTCGCCTGCCCCCCCAACGGTTTTGATTATAGCTGCTGCCGATGCCATAGTTGGTTGCCTCCACGTCGTTGATATAGCGTTGGTCAGCATTAGCAGTAAAGTCAAGGAACTCGCTGGTCACATCGCCTACCGGAATTTTATACTGCGAAGCTAGCGTGGACTGCACTGCAGACAAGCGTAAATCGTTGCGCCACTGATGACCGCGGCGGTTTATGCGACGAAATATCGTGCCCAAGCCCAACCGTGGGCCAGTATCCGTTCCATAGCCAACACTCGCCTCGTACTTTTGTGTCTTTGCGGGCCGGGTGCGCACGGTCACGGGTACGTGATTATCCCGCGCTTTATCTTTCTGCGTATTCAATTCCACCTGGCGAAAATAATCGCTGTCGCTGAGAGCGAGCTGCAGGTCGATTAACCGTTGAGTCTCAAACGGATCATTCGGTTTGACCTGCACAAATTTGTCGACGAAATCAGGTCGCAGTATGTCTTGCTCTATCGTAATGTCGCCGAAGAAATAACGTGAACCTGTATCAAACAGCAGTTCGATATCGGCCAGCTGTTTTTCCGGGCGAACGGCGATGCGACTGCGCTTGTATTTAGCATCGAGATAGCCCATGCCGTAGGCCGTGTCGAGTAGACCGCTTTTTAGCGTGGAATATTTTGCGTGCTGTAAACTCTGGCCGGGCTTGATATTGGCCTGCTGCAGCAGCTTCTTTATTCGCGGCTGGTCCTGGCCCTCGCCTTCGATGCGAATATCTACCTTGTCCAGCCGCGTCACCGGCCCTTTGTCTATTTTATAGCTGGCCTGCCAGACTTTATCTTTTTTGCGTAACGAGGAGTCGACGCTCACGTCGTAGTAGCCGAATGGTTGTAGTGCCTTTTTTATCTCAGCCGGCGCGCGCAGGTGAAGACGGCGTATTTCTGCTTCATTAGCCTTTATTTTCTCGTCGTTAGCGATGCCTGCAATGCCAAGGTATACTTCAACATTGTCTTTCAATTGGTCTTTTACGCCGGCTATATCGACCACCACCTCTGCGGCATACACGTGCACCGAAGCCAACAAGGAAAAACAGGTCACGACGACAACGCGACGAGACGACATCAACCACTTCAATGCAAACCTCATTAGTATTATTCAAAAAAAATTCCAAAGCTGTGCCAGAGTATTGCAATCACGAGAACGTGTCACTAGCAACTTCCACATTATCAAGCATAAAGATCTGCCTAAAGCGCACCAACCTGTAGCGTGGCTTAGCAAGGTCGGTAGCTCAAGTACCCCCGGTCTGCATGTACAGATATTTACCGGCTGAGCTGTCGCTACGCTAACGGCGGCACTTTGGATTAGCCCACGTTTAAAGCACAGACACAAACAAATAGAGACAACCTCATTCATCGCCGTGCTGGGCGCTGCGGGGCTGGCTATCGTCCTTGCCCTGCAGGGTAGTCTGGCCAACTTTGCCGGTGGTGTGATCCTGCTGTTGTTTCGCCCCTACAAAGTGGGCGACTACATAGAAACTGAAGGCCATTCCGGCACGGTGAATAGCATACAAATATTCAACATCGTTCTAAAAACCCCCGCCAACAAAACCATTATCATTCCAAACGGACCGGTTTCCAACGGTAGCATCGTCAACTATTCCACCGAACCCACCCGCCGGGTCGACATGGTATTCAGTGCAGGCTATGACGACGATGTTGATACGGTAATGCAATCGCTTACTGAACTAATACAAAATGACAAGCGTATTCTCGCAGCTCCGGAAGCGCAGGTTCTGCTGGGCGAGTTGGCCGATAGCGCGATTAATTTCAAAGTAAGGATGTGGGTCAATAGCGCGGATTATTGGGGTGTATTTTTCGACATGCAGAAGTCAGTGAAAAAATCGTTTGATGCGCAGGGGATTAGTATTCCGTTTCCGCAGCGGGATGTGCATGTTTACCAACAAATTGAGAATGCGTGAGTTTTTTGACGAATCTTGGTGGATTAATCAGGTTTGGCGACGTCAATTACGCAGACCGAGATTTTCCGGGTCTCGTCCACGGATAAGGTGGCATGAAGGCGCTTCTCAAGCTCTTCGGCAGTACGCGGGCGCGGTCGATTTGGCGCAGGCGGTGTCTTGTCATAACCGAACCAGAACACGAGGTAAATCCCAAAACCGTGGGCTCGCGGTTCGCGTGTATACTTTGCAATTAACTGATCATGTATCGCTCGCCATAAATCCCTATGTGAGTTCTTCTTGATTTCGATTGGAACTTCAAACCCGTTCGTTCCGTTGAAAGACACACGGATGTCCGCTCGCTTGTTATCAGCGTAGTAGCCTTCCGGCTGCGCATCGATACCAAGCTTTTCAAAGCGATATTGTAGATCCGATAACAGGGCTTCACGACAGGCTTCTTCATGTCTGGGAGAGACGAGTTCGCGGTTTTGGCCTTCATCCCAAAATTGGCGGTAGTCGTTAGTATTACCATTCCTTATCCTGTCCGCCAATTCATGCAAGACATGCATGGTTAACGCCGCTAGATCGCCAGCATTTGCAGGTTCAAGCTGGTTTAATGTCGCGTTTACCTGATGAATATCGGGATGGCGGAAACTCGCCTCGCGACGAACTGCGCGTTGTTCGAACTGCGCACGTTGCAGCGCGGCATGCCAGCGGTGCAGGTCGCCATCTGCCGAAAGTGCTTCGAGCAGGTAGGTGGCTTCGCTTTCCGCGCGCGAACCCAATTGACTAATAAGGCGAAACACCAGCTCGGACGCATTCATTTCTGGTGACCAGGTGCCGCCCCCATCGAGCTCATATGGCGCGAAAAATCCACCGATGCGACGTATCAGCAGGTCCAGCGCTGCTACGGGCAGCTGATCGAATGGCAACCACTGGTCGTGTCTAGCGGTGAGAAAATAGGCAAGGTGCCGGACACGGCTCTCCTGCGCTTTGGTGAAGTCTGCGAGCGACTGCAGATATTTTTCGGGCGCTGCTATTACTCCAGCCGCAAGCCAGCTCACACGCTGGGCAACATTCATGCTGCCTGGTTTGATTTTTTTTTCGATCAGTGTTGATAGAACTTGTATGTCTGCATTGCAAACGGCTGCCCTAAGAATCAGGTTTAACGCGCTGAGTTGTTGATTAGTGCTACGCACAGGAAAGGCTTTTAACATCTCAAGTGCTGCCAGGCGAGCGACCGATTTGTACTCATCGAAATAAGCCAATGCATACACTCCCGCAATCTGCTCCTTCTTGCTACGGAAAGCTGCTGTAACGTACGCAGTTAACACCTCAGCCACCAGTTGTGGATGCGAGTGTAAAAGTGACTTGAACCAACCAGGCTGCTCGCTCGCGCCATCCACTAAATAAAAGGCGACTGCCTGTTTAATCTGTATATCGGTAAGCCGATTTACGCAGTCCGGTGAGATTCGATTAAGCTCTTCCAGCCCAGCCAGAAATGGTCGACCGACTAGATGAACCTTTCTCTGAGAGTCAAGTTTGATGATATCTGCCACTGTTGGGATGTCATCGCGCTCTAATGATCGGCGCAGCCCCTTAATAACACATTGCACCAGTTCCTCATCGTGGTCTAGAAAGTTTCGCAGCCGTTCTAGCGGCGAATCACCTTTTGATTCAATAAAGTTTCCGAAATAGGCAACGGCCAGAGCATGCAGCAGGTGAGGATGGACTTTGCCTTCATCCAATTCAGCCTTGCGAGACTTCACTACACGCAACCACCTCTGCTTCTCCTCATCTTGCTCAGCAATCGGGCAACGACGAAATAGTATCCCCTCTTCCGAGTCAAGAGGACAGACAAGCATGCCGCTTAGCCAGTCCTTATCCCGCGACTTACGTTCTGCAATTTCCTGGATGACTTCGAGCGTTAAATCGTCGTCGCCGATCCGATAGCAAATAGTATTAACCGCATTCTGTAACAAATAGCGGGCCGCTTGCTCATTCGTCGCTAGCTGCATTTGCTCAAGGCACCAAAGACCGAAGCCGGCTGGTCGTCCCGCACGAAACAGCCGACCCCATGCCTTGCGTATGCAATGGCTAAATTCGTTGCTCGCACTGCACTTGTCCAAGCCAATACTTAATACACCTTTCTGGACATCCGGGTTTGCCTCCAGCCAGGAGCGGATGCTGGTGGTGTATTTTTCAGGGCCCTCACGGGGGCTTCCGTATTTGTCCAAGCCAACGCCAAGCCAGTCATAGAGGCGAGCGAAATCGGTAGAAGCACCGCATTCGTTCAAGCCGCGTGCGAGTAGCCCGGTGGTCAAATCGCTGAAAAGATGGTCATCGATTATGGGACGAAGAGAGTCTAGCTGTGAAGCAAGCTCATCAAGCAACACTCTGACATCAGAATCAGCAGATTGATCGACCAGTTGGCAATGCCAAAATAGTAAGTACTCACCAAAGTAGTTTCGCTGACTGGGAGCATGTAGAAATTGCAGCACATCGTTAGGCGTAACTTTTTGTGGGTAAAGCTCAGCTAACAGGTATCCCGCGAGCTCATCGGCAGCGTCTGCCACTTTTCCTTCGTTAATCTCATTCAGGAGCACTTTAAGCTGATCGGGACTATCTTTGCTGGTGTGAACAAGCACCTGGAGCGCTTGTCGCCGCAAGCCTGGTCGCCAAGTGCTATCTCGAACTATGCTATATATTGTGTCATTGATAGAAGGAAGTCGTTCACCGTGAATCATAGCGTCGAGCACGCAAGCAGCAAGTGCTTGATGGGTTTCACTACGATCAGCTACAGCAAGAATCTCGTGAAATTCGCTCGCCATATCCTCCGTAGCTAGCGCACCGAATGGCGAGGTAGCCCAGCGCCATGAACGGAATCCGGAGAAATGTTCTGCCTCTCGCTGGAGACCATCCAGCACCTGACGTTTTTCTTCGCGTGTGAATTTCTGAACGTCACCGTATAACACGACTCCTAACGGATCCCGTTCTATAATTGCATGACGCTGGCTTTTGCAAAACGCCGCAAGCCATGCGGAAAGACCACGCAGCTCAGCCACCACAATACCATCCTCGCCGGTTATCAGTGCGAGTACACGCCCAACCGGGAGGCCGTCTTGCTCAATACGCTTGGCCAGGTAACGAGCAGCAAGAAATTCGGCGATGTGGCGGTGGATCGGCGCAACTCGGTTACCTGCTAGTGACTTGAAGAGCTTTGTTCGCCCCACCTCAGCAAGTAGTCCACTATTCTCGAAAGCGAGATCATTGGTGTCCGGGAAGTCGCGGCCCGCTTCTGCTGGCGGCAGTGAAAAACCGGCATTGCCGGCAATCAGTTGGAGAGCGCATAGAAACCCCGCAGCGTTCAATTGATGGTCTACGGCGTTGGACTGCGAACGCTTCGCAACTATGTGCTGCTGGTTGTATTCGCGGATGATGGTCCTGCAGGCCATCTCAAATGTCTGTTGTTTAGTGGCGGGCCAATCGCCACCGGCGACCGCCTCTACAAGCAAATCAAGCACCTGGGGGTTGACCAGTAATCCGCTTAGCCCACGATTTTCGGCCTCTAGTACAAATGCTTTGGCACTCGGCACGCGCGAGTCATGAATCAAGATTTCATCTATGTCTGCCTCGATCAGTGGATCAAGGTGCAGTATCTTTACCTGATCGTCGGGCGAGACCGACGTCAGATGATTTTGATCGGTGGAACCAAACCAGTCGGCCTCGCGGCATGACAGTCGAAAACAAGGGCAGCCCAACTGGTCCAGACGCGCACGGATTGCATCGAAATGCGTTCTGGCATCTTGCGTTCCGGCTCGTATTTCATCGAGGCCATCAATAAATAGGGTTTGATCATGCCACTCTGGACGATCTTCGAAGGTAATCAGATCTCGTGCAGTAACATATTCGGCACCTAGTCGCTCCGCTTCTCTTTTAAAAGCTTCAGTTTTACCCGCACCCGGATCTCCCAACAGTACATAGGCCGATAGATTTTCGTAAGCAGATAGCAGTTGCGTCGAACTATGGTTCGCTTGTCTTATCTGCTCATCTTCCTGCATTTCGGTGCAGGTGCGATTGACGTAAAACATCAAAATCAGTCGAACCAGTAAGCCGCGGGCTGAATTAAAAATTCTCCGAGAGGAATACCTGTTCCTCCTACGAGCAGAGAATGTTCAGGGACGACGCGTTCATGAAATACAGCTAACCCGCCTGAGTCTTTACCTAACGCTGCGCTTTTGACCTCAATGCTGACCAACTTATGACCTTTTTCTAGAATAAAATCAACTTCGTGCGGGCTGTCACGCCAGTATTGTAGCTGAAAGTCGGGCGTGCCAGTATTGAGCAGGTGTACGACTACGGTACTTTCAACCAGCCTGCCCCAAACGTTCGGTATGCCCTGGCAACTTCGAAAGAGTAACCAGAGTTCATCGCTATGAGCGAGGTCTTGAGTAAGTTAAGCTTTGGGCTGGACCCTCTGTGCCGGTTTTGTTGTCCAGCGTACTTTTGCAAACCTGTTAGCAGACCAGCAGTCGATAGCAAGTCCAGATAGTGCACGAGTGTTGTGGTATTACCTGCATCATGCAGTCGGCCTTGCATCTTGGTGTAACACAAAATCTGCCCAAAATAATTGCTGCCAAGCTCACACGCGCGCTTGAACAACGCTGGTTTATTCACGCGGGTCATCGACAGTATGTCATTTTCGACATTCGGCTGTATCAAGTAAGACCGAATATATTCGCGCCATTGCGATTGATCGCTTATTCGACTTGCTGCACCGGGATAGCCGTCGAAATAGATATAACTCGGCATATCAAAATTGAAGGCGTCGACCATTTCTCGAAAAGATTGATGGGTAGCGCGAATTAACTCGAACCACCCTGCTAAACTCTCGATCAACCCCTGCTGCATCCTTAGCGGGGCCGAGCCGAGGAGAATTACGTGCATTGAACGCGCGGCCGCGCGGTCTGCGCCTCAAAGGCCCTTAACCACTTCTGAACAATTGGGAACCTTTTGTATCTCGTCCAACACCAGCACGAAACCGCGTTCCGAGCGATCGGCATCCATCCTGCCTTGTTCCCAGACATGGGCCAGCCATTTTCCATCGCGCTCATCAGTGACTGCGGCGACTAGTGCCAAACTGCTGAGTGTTAGTGGCGGTACTGACTGAGGAGGTTCGTCAACGGCGAGATAGCGCTCGTCCGTGTCAATATTGTTAAGTGCCTGTCTTACATGCGTGGTCTTTCCGGTTTGGCGCAGGCCGGAAATGATAGGCTGTCGCTCCGGGCGTTCTGCCAATCCAGCGAGCAGCATAGTTACGTGGTAACGCTCGCAATTACACATGGCTCAGTATTAAATCATTGAGTAAAATTACTCAATGATTTAATACTTGCTAGTTGGTTGAATGGTGCAACGTATAGCATGTCGTTTGGTCTTAGCACTGACAGTTAGCGAAATAATTTGACGTCTATTCAACTGAGCGCCGCAGCAACGGTTGAAATAAGCCGTAATTCCAATTGCGCATCGCTAACACCAGGGTCACGCCGTGACGGTCGGTGATGGGCAGCGCCGCGTCTTCATTATTCAACTCATTAAATTCCTGTGCCAGTCGCTGCATCCTGCGCTGGAATTCACCGTTGGAAGACTTGGACAGCATGCCGTTCAACACCAGCAAGTGTTCATCATCGCCTTTGAAACTGGTTCTAAAATACTCCTGGCCGATCCTTTCCCGAAAAAACCGCTGAATAGGACCGCGCTCGCGCCAGGCGAAGTTGGGGGCGATAAGCAGCTTGATGCGATTTGCCGGTAGCAGCTCGATAATATGCAGTTTGTCGAGCTGCACCAATTTGCGTATACAGTCCGGTTCAGACAGTTGATACGTGTTCATTATATCGTTCAGGGTCCAGCGATTCAGCACGCAGACTGTCACCAGCAGGAGCACCAGATCCTCGGCAATTTGCTGCTCCTGTGCTTCGCTTAAGCGTTGAATACGCTGTTGCCGTTCATTCATTTGCTGCACCAGGTCGCTGATTTCCATCGCCATGAGTTGGCACACTTTGTCGAGTCGGTCGACCGAAAAACTGTGAGCCGAAAACAACCGCTTTACGCTGGCCTCCGACAACCCCAATTCAACGGCGACCTGGGCGTAAGTTATGCCGTGGGCTTTTAAGCAGGCTTTTAGCGTGGCGACTAACGCAGCAGTCTGGGCCATCACTCACTTCCCTCATATCTGGTGTGTAATAGCTTCATCGTATCATTATTCGATACCTTGCAGCTGACATGCTTACACTTTTAATGTTTAGGTTTCATTTTTTAACTCTTTCGACAATACTCCGCGCCTCGCAAAATCCGCCTCCCCCGGAGAGTTAACTCATGGAGCTGTATGAATACCTGCGTGCCAGCGTCACCGCAAGCGTTGCTGGCACCGTTTCCCGGATAAAAAGCCATGATGCCTTCATCGCAGCGGCTCTGGAACATACGCTTGCCGTACTTGCCAGGGCGCGCAGTCAGTTAACGCGAGTACGTAAGGATGGCGAAGCGCTACAGTTCAAATTGGCGCTGTTGCAACAATCGGCCGAGCAATGGCATCAACGTGCTCACAGCGCGGCCAACACGGATGAGATAAAAGCACTGCAGTGTCTGCAGCGGCGTAATACCCGACTGCAAGAAGCACAACAGGCCAATAACGCACTTATTCGTCACAGTGAAGTGGTGAGCTCTGCAGCGAGCAAAGTTGATCAACTTGAACGGCAGCTGGAAGCACTAAACCAGCAACGCCGGTTGATTTCACAGCATTCCGCGATACAGGCGCAGCGCATTGTCGACACAATTTATGGTCAGCTGGCCGCTACCGCCGAGCTTGATGACAGCTTTGATCGCTGGGAAACTCGCAGCGCAGAATTGGCGCGCAAACGCGGCCCTACGCCGGCGATCACTTCGCTGAACAGCGAACTCATCACGCTTGAAAACGCAGCCCAACTCAGGTCAGAGCTTGATACCTTAAAGCGAAAGGCTGTGAAAGCAACACGACCTGCCTGACAGCGTCAAGACAAGCTGGCAGATCAAAGTCACAATCAACCGCCGCCATAGCAGAGACCAGCGCCGCGGCCCTGTTAACCGGAGTTTTCGTTTCGCCGCTCAACACGCCACGGCGGATTCAAACGATTTTCGCCGGCCCAATAGAGTTTTATTTTATTACCAGAGGGATCGAAAAGTATCGCCCCTCGCCATAGATAGCTCAAAGAGCTAGAATTATTTAGTCCATATACTTCATTATCTCGGCACGCGCAACCACCATGCGGTGTACTTCGTCAGGCCCATCCGCCAGCCGCAGGGTGCGCACGCCGGCGTACATATCGGCCAGCGGCGTCCACTGTGACACACCGGCGGCACCGTGCATTTGAATCGCACGGTCGATAATGTCGCACGTTAGCTTGGGCACCAGCGCTTTGATGGCCGAGATATAAATGCGCGCCTCCTTATTGCCGAGTACATCCATCGCTTTGGCGGCTTGCAGTACCATTAAGCGAGCACCGTCAATTTCTATGCGGCTATTGGCAACCACGTCATAATTGCCACCCAGTTTTACCAGCGGCTTACCGAAGGCCTCGCGCGACAAGCCGCGTTTAATTAATAGCTCAAGCGCAAGCTCGGCCTGGCCCAAGGCGCGCATGCAGTGATGAATACGACCCGGTCCCAGCCGCCCTTGAGATATTTCGAAACCGCGGCCTTCGCCGAGCAGAATATTATCCTTAGGCACACGGCAATCGTTGAACTTCAAATGCATATGACCGTGCGGGGCATCGGGATTGCCGAACACATGCATAGGGCCAACTATCTCGACTCCGGGATTATCCATAGGAACGAGTATTTGACTTTGGCGCAGGTGCGCTGGCGTTTCGGGTTCGTCATTCGTTCTGACCATAACGATCATAATGGCGCAGCGACTATCGCCGGCGCCGGAGATATAGAACTTCTCGCCGTTGATGACCCACTCGTCATTCTCCAACACGGCGGACGTGGCTATATTCTTCGCGTCGGACGACGCCAGATTCGGCTCGGTCATTGCAAAGGCCGAGCGGATTTTCCCATTCAACAGCGGTTCCAACCACTGTTTCTTCTGCGCATCAGAACCGTACTTTTCCAGAACCTCCATATTGCCCGTGTCCGGAGCCGCGCAATTAAACACTTCCGGGGCAAGCAAACTTTTGCCGGTTTCCTGCGCCAGGTAGGCATAGTCGAGATTGCTAATGCCGCCGTCGTTCCAATTGGGCAGGAAGAAGTTCCACAGGTCACGCTGCTGTGCCTTAGCCTTCAAGCCTTCGAGGATTTCGCTCTGGCGTTCGCTTAAGGTCCAGATGTCGTCTTTGTTTGCTGAGCGATGAAACTCTTCCTCCACCGGAGTAATCTCGTCTTTGATGAAGTTTTTCACCAATTCCAGAATCGGCAAAAATTTCTCCGATATTTGCAAATTGTATAAGTCGGGATTAGCGGACATGAAAAATTCCTCAATAGATTTAATTCTGACAGAATATGGTACTACAGAATTACCTGCCTTATTCCTTCATCACTTCAACCAACGGCATTAGCCGTGGACCTTTGGCTCGGTCGATAAAAATCTGTTTCAGCATAGGCAGGCTCTTGCGGGTGCTCATGCTCACGGTGGTCATTAAGCCGGCTATCATGGCGCTGACAACACCGCAGCTCAGTACATCCTGACCGGTGAGGTATAAGCCATTAACTTTTGATTTCGGTCGCAGCCAATCCTGCTCAAAACGCTGCGGTGTATGATTCAGGCCGTATAGCTCACCACGGCTGTAGCGGCAGAAATGGTCGGTCGAAAGCGGTGTGGAGGTTTCATAATAATCGACCTTACCGCGCAATTGCGGTAGCTTTTTATACATCTCTTCAAGCAAGCGCGTAGAGATTTCTTCCTTGAAATTATCGTACTCCTCACCGCGCTTGCCCCAGGGTGTATCTTTCCACTTCTCAAATAACTCATAAGCAGTGGGCGCGACGATCTCAATAGCCGAACGGCCCGGGTAGCGTTGCTGGTAGCTGGGGTCTTTTGCCGAAGGAAAGGAAATATACACCACCGGGTAGTCACAGTTTTGATCGGCAATAAATTTGTCTACGTTATCATCGTGATATTCACTGGGGTAAATCCAGTAGTTGGTTTTTGGTAACCCCAACTCTTCTGCCGTACCCTTCAAGCCAATATACATGCCGATATGCGCATAGGAGGACTCAATGGTTTGCTTATTGCGGGTGTAGTTACAGCGTTTGGCAACATCCTCAGGCAGCAATTTTTCGTAGGTGTTGATGACGCCGGCGTTTGAAATAACCACGGGCGCATAGATTTCATGACCGTCAGCCATTTTAACGCCGATGGCGCGATTATTTTTGACAAGAATCTCTGCGACATCTGCATAGGTGAAAACATCGCCGCCGCCGCTTTGTATCACCGGAATAATCGTCTCCGCGATCCGCGACGCGCCACCCACGGGGTAATAACCACCGCGCATATAGTGTTTGACGATTAAAGAGTGAATAAGAAAGCTTGACTGTTTAGGTGGCACACCGCAATCGCCCCACTGGCCGGTCAGCACGCCGATGAGTTCTTCGTTATCGGTCACACTACGTAAAACTTCATAAGTGGTTTTGTTGAAATAGCTGGGCAAGCGACGCTTCAGCAAAGGTTTAAAGACAAAATTAAGCGTGGGTGGCAGGGCTTTAGCCATGGTGAACAGCGACATTCCCTGCGTAACCTGGGTCAACATTTTCATATAGGCATTGATGGCGCTGCGCTCTTCAGGGAAGTGCTTCAACAGCGATAGCTTGAATTCCTTTTTTCCGGCAAACAGATCGAATTGCCTGTCGCCCAGATAAAAGCGGTCGTAGTTGGCATCCATTGGCGCCCACCGCAGCTTGCCATCGGTAATGTAGTCAAACACCTTACGGCCGATGGTATAAGGTGAGCCCATGTCGCCGATGTAGTGAACGCCCACATCCCATTCGTAGCCATTTCGGGCATAGCTATGGGTGTAGCCGCCTGCGGTGTAGTGTTGCTCGAGCACGGCGACTTTCTTACCCTGCTTCGCCAGGCACGCGGCGCTGGTCATGCCGCCAATGCCGGAACCGATGACGATAGCGTCGTAGTGGTCGTCTACGCGGGTTGGACGGTAGCGGCGGCCTACGCGAACGGTGCTGGGTTTTAGGGGTTTGCTTGTTGCAGTTGATGATGAAGCGGGCATGGTGAGAGTCTGCGGTAGGTGGTAGTTAAAGTGATGTCATTATATGCAAATATTGTACGCAGCCGCATTGATAGGCGGGTTGAACGCCTTCTGCCTGAACACATTCACCATAAATAGCTGATCGATTTGAATTCGAGTTTCATCGTCGCACGACATCACGTCCGCTTGCTATACCATGTAGCACGACCTTTACCGTGACGCTCGATTCGCCCTGCGTTCACCAATTCACGCAACCTGACTTTAAGCGTATTCTGATTGGCAGCAGCAAGATCGACCATTTGCGCAATGGTAAGTCGTTTGTGCTTTTGCAGTAGCTGCAGCACTGTAACCGATAGCGTTGGCAAGTCTGCATCACTTTCCTGCTTCTCCTGCGCCACTTTGGCTTCAAGATTAGTCTTTTGCTTTTTCAGGCAGCGCAGAAAAAATCCAAGCCATGGCTCCCAATCCGGAGTATCGCCTTGCAGGGATTTCTGCGTGCGCCTCAGTGCCTTGTAATATAAGTCTCTGTTGTCTTCAACAATGCTTTCCAATGATGCATAAGGCACATAGTCATAGCCAGCGCGCAACAACATCAAGGTTGTAAGAATGCGGGATAGCCTGCCATTACCATCCTGAAACGGATGGATAGCAAGGAATACGACCGTAAAAACAGCAACGACAAGCAAAGGGTGCATGGCGGCTTCGGCAGTTGTCTTAGCCATCCAGCTCACTAACTGCTCCATCTCACGTGGTGTATCAAAAGGTGTCGTTGTCTGAAAAACAACACCGATCTCACGACCAGTCGCTTCTCTTGCTACAACGTGATTGTCCAGTTTTTTGTATGACCCGCGATGGCGCACATCCTTGCTACTGTGCCTTAACAGTACCTGATGCAATTGTCGTATATGATTTTCCGTAATGTGCAAATCTTCATAAGCCTGGAACACCATGTCCATCGCTTCGGCATAGCCTGCAACCTCTTGCTCATCGCGGCTTTCGAAAGACGTGGAAGACAGGCTGGACAGCAGCGTTTCCACTTGAATATCGCTTAATTGGGCACCTTCAATGCGAGTCGACGAGCCAATACTTTCAATCGTAGCTACCTTGCGCAATTGTTGCAGCCGGTCAGGAGACAAGGTTTTAAGCAGCTGCCACTTGCCTTTAAACTCATCAATTTCTGCAATAAGTTGTAGTAGCGCTTGGCTAACGGTGACTTGTGGTTCTTTCATTTGATCGCTAAACAGGCTTCAATATCCAATTCTATGCCCGATTATACCCGATAAAGACTTGCTAAATATCGCCGGGATCTATTTTACTTTGCAAGACTCGCAACTGCTCGGATATAGAATGCATTTTCTCCTGCGTGCGCAGGTCTATGTCGATCTTTTTATCCATCGCGCGCAAAATAGGAAACAACGTGTTGTCGATGGTTTCGTTCAACACGGAAAGCACGGCGGCCATTTCCGGCACCGGTTGATTGATGACCTCGATTTTCGGTTGCGCCTCCTGCAAGCCTGACAGCAGCTTTTCGATACTGGTGGCTAGTGCCGCGTTCGATTGGTTTGCCGCCTCCCCTGCCGCGCCGTCTCGATTAACATTCAGCGCCTGAACGCTTTGCACGAGATCGGCAAGCTGTGCGTTGATCTTGCCGCCAATGTCATCGGCATCACCACCCATAGCCTTATTGCGCAGAAAATCAGATTTTATTTGCTGCCAACGCGTTGCCTGCTGATCGCTCAGTACGCCTCTAAGTTCGGCCAGCTTAAGCAAATTACCTTCGGCACCCGAGGTCAGCAACTGAGCTTCGCCCTGGTAGTGGTCGTCTATCAATTGCGCCAGCTCTGCATCGTTCATCACGGCAGAGACTTTCTCCGCCATTTTATTCATATTACGGTAGCTACCCTGCAGCAAAAATGCTGGCTCTACCCGGTACTTATCGTCCTGGGCGGCAGACGCAATATATTGCTGATTGATTTTTAGCACCACGTCCTGAATCACAAACAGTTTTTTCAACACACCGGCAATCTCATTGATCTCGGCACTGCTGTAGGAGTGGCTTAAGTCGGTTGTGGGTACATCTAAACCCTTCGCCATATCCACCAGCTTGTACACATCACCCATTTCGCGTACCGCCAGCGGCGCCAATACGGCGTTCGAGGTCAAGCTGTTTTCTATATAGCTAAGCGCGAACTGCTCATCCATGCCGCCGAGGATGTCGCCGAGATTATAAATGTCCGCACGGTTGGCCAGCATATCCGGCACCTTGAACGCTTCGCCCGATTCGGTGTACGGGTTACCGGCCATAACAACGCAAAACCGCCGGCCGCGCATATCGTAGGTTTTCGCCTTGTCGCGCCACACTCCTTCAATACGCCGGGTGGCGTCGCACAGGGAGATAAACTTCTGCAGGAACTCGGCATGTGTATGCTGTATATCATCCAGATACAACATCACGTTATTACCCATTTCCAACCCGAGGTTGAGCTTCTGCAGTTCCTGCCGCGCGGTCGCGTTGGGAGCCTGCTCGGGGTCCAGCGACAACACGTTGTGGCCCAGCGCCGGGCAGTTGATCTTCATAAAGATCAGACCAAGCCGGTTCGCCACGTATTCCATTAGTGTTGTCTTGCCGTATCCGGGTGGCGAAATCATCATCAGCAAGCCCATGAGATCGGTGCGCTTGCTGTCGCCAACCGTGCCGATTTGCTTGGCGAGATTATCGCCGATGATCGGCAGGTACGCCTGATCGATAAGCTTGTTTCTAACGAATGAGCTTAATGGTTGCGCTTTGAACGACTCAAGCCGCAAGGCCTCGCGTTCGTGGTTAGCAATCTCATGCTTGAGCCGCAGGTAGTGCTGGCAAGCAGGCACCACAATTTGCACATGCTGGCGCAGGCGCTGCATAAACGTATCCACGGCAAGCAAAATGCTGCGGTTCTGAATGCGCGCATGCTCGCCCATTAAATCGTCCACCGTAAGGTGTAGTTTTATATCCGCGTGGCGACGTACTATTGCCTCGCCGAGATTCAGTACAGCAACGGCCTCTGAAACGTAATGCCTTAAGACATTCACCAGCTCCAGGTTTTTGCCTGCTTTCTCCTCTTTGTCCAACAGCGCTTCTAACCAGGCCTCGCTGAGTCGCCATTGTTGTACATAGTTGCCCTGTAAGTTGCGCAGTGATCGCTGATGTTCTGCTATCGTGTGCTCATCCAGGGCGAGTCGATATATATCGAGCAACTGTGTGGCGTATTGGGTGGTGACAAATTCCGGTGTGCCTTGCTGCAGTTCGCCAACCAGATAAACAGCCGCTTGCTGCACATCCAGCTCACTACTCACCAAAGCATGTTGTTCGTTGAATTGCGTTATCGCCCGTACAACTTCGTTCTCCACCAGGGAAATGCTGGCTGAGCTGTGCAATAGTTCGCGCATAGCATAAGCCGATGCCGCGCGTTGCGGCCAGCTTTCCACCCTGCCCTTGTTCTCTGTAGCACTGCTGAACGCCACCCAGAATACCTGGGCAAGGGCGCGCTGCCGAGGTAGAAAAGTCAGCAACCCGGCGGTGTTCAGCAAGGGTAATAACGCCATCAGTAATTTGGCTGCGTCGTAGTCGTGAATACCTTTTTCGTAACCCTCTTTGTAGCGGGGGGTAGCGAAGGCGCGAACCAGGTCATACATTTGCTGCTCGGACTGCAGGGCGTTTTCAACGTCTGCCTGATCCACACCGGCATCGTTGGCACGCAGCGCTTGAATAAATTGAAAGGCCAGGTATTCGGCGCGGTAGACGACGTCGCTCTCCGACTCCAGCGACAGGTTCCAGTAGTCTTTTAGCGCCAGCAGGTCTGGATGGTTAATGGCTTCGAAGTATTGCGTGCCGGCCAAATGCACGGCCAGCCCCTCCTGATACGGCACGATGGATAGATCGAGTTCATCGGTGTTGACACTGAAGCGATGCCTGGGACCGAGCTTGATGACCTTGCCGCCCTCGATAAAGATATCGCTTTTGTCGCGCAGCGAGCGCAAGGCCTGGTCCTTGATCATTTTGAAGCGCGAGCCAATATCATCGGCCTGCACATTGCCGCCGAGTTGCCCGAGTTGCTGGGTTAGCTCCTTGATCTTCAGCACCAACGCATCAGCGGCGAAATAGGTATTCAGATCATCCGCTGCGGTAAATTTATTGCTGCGCTTTTCAATGCTGCCTAACATCCGCTGGGCTGCATCGACCAGCACTTGCACCTTGCGCTGTTGCTGCTCAATCAGCGTTTGTTTGTGCGACTCGAAGGTGTCATAGATTTCTTCCCGCTTTTCCATGATATCGGCGAGGAATTGCTCGTGCTCGCCAAACTGGCTTTCGAGTTCTTCCAGCTGCACCAACAGTCGCGACAGCTGCTCCTCACAACGGTCCGGATCAGTGGCCAAGCCGAGCGCGTTGTTAATACTTTGTGAAAACAGTTTGAACTGGGCGGAGAATTGGGCGACCGCTTCGGCCGAGCCAAGATTTGCCTGCCGGTGTTTCGCACTGGCCCGGGTTTGATTCAGCTTGGCGTAGACTGCGGAGATGGCGTCAATGATACGGGTTCTTACCGTGGCGTCATCGACTTTAAGCGTCGCCATTAACTCCGACAGTAAATCCAGGCCGCGGGCAATCGCATCCATGGTTTCAATCAGCGGCTTTAATAAAGCAACCGTGTTTGCCGCCTCAATTTGCTGGTCCAGTTCGGCGATCTGCTGTAAATAAGGCGCCAGCGATTGCTCGTCGGCCAGGAATTCGACGGTTTTTGTACCCAGCTCATCCGCGCTTGCAACCAGCTCCGCGTCCAGTTCGGCGATACGGTCGGTATCGATATAGCGGTACTCGCTGATCGTTGCCAAACGGCCGCGCTGGTGGCGAACGCGATCAAGAGACTCGACAAAATCCGCAACTTTTTCCCAGGTGGCCGTGCCTATACCGGTGATAATCGCTTGTTGTGCCTGCTCTGCCTCGGCCATCGCCGTGGCGGACTGACGCCGAATCGCATCGACTTTTTCAAACTCGTCGATGACCAGTTCTGATGTTTGCGCAACCTCTTTAAGCGTTGCGTCGATACCATCAAGCTCCGTATTGTCTAACCAGTAGTAGGCGTCGAAGGCGCGCGCCACGGCTTTACCCAGTTTCTCATAGTGTGCGACGGAGACATTTTGCTCGCGTATCTGGCGCGCGATACTAAACAGATCGGAGACACCGCGCACCATGGCCGAATTGCCGATGCGGCCGAAGAAGGTTTGCTGTACCGGCATGCGATCGGCAAAGTCTTGCGAGGTATACGGCGTTTGCCATACCTGCATCGGATGTACCCGGGTTGGCTCTTGTTCCGAGGTAAATACCACCAGCCTGCCGTCTTCCGCCAGCGCGTAGCCATGACTGATAATAGGGTTTTGCAGGCTCCGATTAATCAGGTTATACGGCAGCAGCGCGACCACGCCATCGACCGGTTCATAAAAAATATACAGCACATCCTCGCCGTTAGGCGATTTGAGCATGCGCTTGAACTTCAGCCCGACTATGTCTTCATCGAAGGACTTGTATTCGCCATTCTGTAAGTAGTAGCCTCCGGGGAAAATGATGCCGTGGTCTTCCGGTAATTGAACGCATGATTCACCAATCGCGTCGATGCGATTAATTTGCTCACTATTGGTATTGAACACAAAATGCCGCCACTGCTGCTCGCGGTACGGCAAAACGCGCAACAGAACAAGGTCGCCAACCAGCGCATACTGCACGTCAACATCATCCAGCGACTGGTTTTGCTCTTCCACCGGCTCACTATAAATGCCCTGGCCGGACTCGGTGTTATCCTCGACTTTTATGGATAAAGTGCCACCCAGCGTATCAACAAACAGTTGGTCCAAAATATTGATATGCGGGTGACGCCCGTTAACGAAGTCTTCCCTGCCTGCTGATTGCCATTCGAAGTCATAGGCAGGCGGTAGCTGAATATCGCGTTCGCCGCGGTTATCAATATATTCAACCTGTTTACCGTCAGGAGATACCGACCAGCGGAATACGCGAACGTCTTCCAGTTTTTCGCCTATCTGGAAGCCGGCCAATAGCTTGCCCTTATTTATCGTCAGCTGAATAAGCCGGGTGTGCTTGTAATATTGATACAGCTCGCGAAAATCCGAACTGAAGCGCTGCTGTTGCAGAAAATCAACTCCGGCCGGCGCGGCTTCAATCGTGTACTCACCGTCGGTTTCGGTTAACGCAAACAGTGAAAAAACATCTTCCACTTTGACTTCTTTTTTTAAACCAATAAATACGTTGTAACCGAACAGCAAATAATCGCCCACCTGGACGATATCGCGTGCCACGCTGTTGTGTTCCGTTCTGACTCTCACACGCGCAACGGTTTGCATATCGGTACTGCCAATTTCGGCAATACGCGCTGCATTTAGCTGCTGTGTCTTTTCCTCGAGCTGGCGACCTTGCTCGTCAAGGCGTTTTCTAATGACGTCGTACGCGCCACCCTCCGCGACGGCCGCTTCAACAAGCGCGTCTTTGCCAGGCTGTTCAGCCATTGCAATCTCCCATAAACCAGGTGACAAAAAGCGCTGACAGCATTAACCGCCTGCCAGCGTTGAGCGCGCTGTTTTAGGGCTGGTTTGCAGCCTTATCCTCGCCCGCGTCTTTGGTCATCACTTTATCCAGCAGTTTGCTGATGGTTTCACTCTTGTTGGCCAGACCATCGACCGCCTTGCCGATAGACAAGGATTTTGCGAAGTTGTCGAAGAAGTGGTCTTCGCCGCCAACGATATCGATCTTGGCTTTCTCGAGCGCGGTGGCGAGCACTTCCGCATTTTCCTTGGCGATTTCCTTACCGGCTTCGATGGTGGCAATCGCTTCCTTGAAGGCAGTCTCCAGTGTCATGCGGAATTCTTCGTGTTCGCGCGCTTGACTGCTCATTGAATTCATTGCTTCGAATTTGTCGACCAAGCCGTCGGCTTCAGCCTTGAACTGCTCGCGCGTAACTTCAGCACCGGCCATGCCGATTTGTTTCGCGGCACTACCCTCAGCCTCACCTTTGGCAGTAATGATATGCGCTTCAGCCAAGCCTTCCTTCTGCAAGGAATCGGCTTTAGCGAGTTGAATCTGGGCGTCGGCTAATCCAGGTGCGGCTTTCTCTGCCTGCATGGCGTCGGCCAGCCTGATCTGCGCCTTGGCGTCCTTATCCGCCGCTTCCAGATTAGCTTCGGCAAGCGTGGTGATTTCGGTAGCTTTGTGCTTCGCCGCCGCTTCTTCTGCCGCCGCTGCAGTCACATCCTTGACTTTCAGCTCTTCCGCATTGGCTTCGGCGGCTAGCACCTGTACTTGTTTCTTGCGGTCCGCATCCGACACTTCGCGCACTTCGTTGATGCGCTCTTCTTCGATGGCAACGGTTTTGTCTACCGCCACGCGCTCGCGAATCACATTGGCGATTTCTTTCTTCTCTACCTCAACGGCTTTCTCGGCGAGCACACGCTCGACCTGCACTTCGCGTTCGCGTGACACAATTTCCAGGTCGCGCGCCCGCGTGACTTTCTCCTGCTCAACGGCGACTGCGCGCTCACGGTTTTGCCCTGCTACTTCGATCTCGCGCTGCTGATTTTCGGTCTGCACCATAAGGTCCTGGTCAACACGGATGGTTGCCGCGTCCGCTTTCAAGCGCTCCTCTTCCTGAACTTTTTTGGTTTCTGATTCCTCGCGCGCCCGAATGGTAAGCACTTCCCGCTCTTGCCGCGCTTCGGCGTCCGCTTGTTGACGTTCCAGTTCCAGCATGGCTTCCACGGTTTCTACGTCTTTCTTTTTGATCGCCAGCTGTTCGTCGCGCTCCAGAATATTGGTGCGCACGTTCTGTTCGGCGGTCAATTCGGTGATTTTCTTGATACCTTCGGCATCGAGAATATTGCTGGAATCAAGCGCGGCTTTGGGCGTTTGCTCCAGATAGTCGATGGCGACATCTTCCAGCACATAGCCGTTAAGATCTTCACCAATCACTTGAATTATCTTCTCGCGGAATTGCTGACGATTTTCGAACAACTGCACGAATTCAATAAGCTTGCCCACCGTTTTTAGCGCCTCGGAAAACTTGGCGGCAAACAGATCATGCACCGCTTCTTTGTCGGAGGCTCGTGTGGCACCAATGGACTTGGCGACTTTCAACACATCCTCCGGTGTTTCGTTGACTCGCAAGTAGAATGCCACGGTAATATCGGCGCGCATATTGTCGAGGCAGATCAAGCCGTCTTTTCCCCGCCGGTCTACCTCAAGCGTGATAAGTGAAATTTTCATCAGCTCTTTCTTGTAGATAATCGGGTATACCAGCGCGCCGGTGAAGTGTACTTTCGGCGTGGCGCTCATATCGTTGACGATTAGCGCAGTGCCTTGTTCAACCTTGTAGTAAAAGGCTTTGAACAGGCCAGCCAAGCCTAGCAGAATCACAAAAATTATTGCGACCCCGGTGACAATGGGCATCAATACCGTTAAATCAGCCATTTCTCTCTCCTTTTCCTTTTGTAATATCTATTGGTAGGTGTCGTATTGGTACGGATTGCCGTTCTCTAGCTGGCAAACTCCTGTTCGGAGACCACCCGGTAATAACCCGTTCCCGCAATTTTTTCTATCGCGACAACGCGGTCGCCTTTAACGAAGCGCACATCGCCCGCAGTGCGGATTTTTAGTATCAAGCCGGCACCACCGTCATCCAGGGTCGCCTCACCGAAGTCGTTATCCACCCTTGAGGTGCGCACGATAGCTGTCTGCCCCAGCACATACTTCACGGTTTCCTGGCTTGACTTGAGAAACAACGGGCGCAGGGGTTTGATAAGTTGCGCTGTGATAAGCACTGCAACGTATAAACTCCCCACCAGCAGCGGCAGGCCAAATACATAGCGCGCCCAGCTTGCAGCCAGCCACTCGGGAGCGTAGCCAAGACTGAAATGCACCAGGTAGTAGCAGAGCAGCCAGCCGACCAACGACAGAATGGAAACGATGACGGTCACCGGCACACCGTACAAACCGAATTTCAGCATTAATCCCGCCAGTACATCGGGACCCGACGCGCCACTATCAGCATTCAGGTCTTCCGCGCCAACCGATTCGGGTATGTCAAAATCGAGCACGTCAACACTAACCAGACCCAGCACCGCGGATAGCCAATACAGCACGCACACCGCCAGCAACAACGTAAAAACAGCGGTTGGGAAGGACGCGATGTTCTGGTAGAAAGGATCCATGCCTTCAGTTAGAAGAATTGCAATCATCACTGGCCTCCTTTTGTTGTTTTATTTAGCCTGCGCTGAGTGGGTTAATTCGAACCGCTGAGGCAAGCTGCCGCATCTACTCTGCAGGCGGCTGCGTCTTTTGTTTTAGTTTGGCCAAAATCTCATCGGCACTTCTGCCCGAGGCAACGATACCGGCCTCTTCGAGTTTAGTTTGCAATGACGATTCGGCAAGCTCATCGCTAATCTCCGCCGCGGCATTCATTTTCGCTGCGCTTAGCGCCTGCTTTTCCTTGATACGCTCCAGCGAATCCATCGCGGTTCGCATTTTTGAATTGGAGCCACTGTGGCGTGCCGACACGGCGGCTTGCGCGCGCTGCACGCTTTCAGTGGCTTTTACCGTGTCGACCTGTTGCTTCAGGCGGCGAATATTTGACTCAGCCTGTTTGATTGCGGCCTTCAACTTGTCTGCACTTGCCTTGTAGCCCTGGGTGGCGGACTCCTCGGTATGCAACGCTGCTTCGAAGTTGGCGATTTTGCCCGCCACTTCCAGCGCCAGTGCCTCGTCGTTCTTTTCCAATGCCTTTACGGCATAGCCTTCGTGCGCATCGATTTCGGCTTTGAGATTGACCACTTTCTCTTCGCCCAGCTTTTGTCTGGCGATGATTGTCGCCAGGCTGTCTTTCGATGCCTTCAGCTCTTCGGCCGCATCGCGCACCTCCTGATCCAGAATACGCAAAGCTTGCGTGTCTATGATCGCTTCGCCGGCTTCGTTAACTCCACCGCGTAATGCAGTGATCATTTTCGCCCAAATATTCATGTTGTACTCCTCAGGATTCCACAGGGATTGTCAAAAATTCGCTGTATGCTTCTGTCGCGTGAATCACGTTTGCCGCCAGCACCTCTATTTCAAAAACAACATTTTCGAGAATGGATGACGCACTGAGCGCGCCGAACATATGGTAGTAGTCGGTGCCGCCGACGTTATCCAGGCTAATGGTCGACAGCGGGAAATATTTGTGGGTGCGCAATACCGTATCGTTGAATGCCGCAACATCTTTTACCTCGTTAATCGACCACAGCACCGATTCGGCGACGATTTGCTCACCGACCACGGTGAGAAAAATGGGGAGATCACCAAATTCGCGCATCACGATGTGGATGCTGGGTTCTACAGCATCGATAAGCTCTGCTGTTGCGCTGTCGGAAGTGAACAGTTCTGAGCCCTGCAGAGCCTGGTGCAAATCCACGGTGTTCCAGGTTTTGGTTTTGTCATTCATGGTATTACCTCCATCTGTGCCAACGAGACCCGACCGAGTGCGCAGTTGCTTCTCGAGCGCATGTAGCTGTTTGGCGTGGTCGGGATGGATCCACACTTCCTTCTTCACAAGCCCTTGTTCGCGTAGTCGTTTACGGAATTCGCGCTGGTAATATGCGGATGATTTTTTATTCATAGTAAAAATATAACTTATTACATGTAATATGTAAATGTTTATTACATGTAATATTTGCGGCACTGATTGATGTGCGATTGAGCTTTCTAAAACTATAGATGCTGAGAAGACGTGCGAATGGGCTTTTTAAAACTATAGATGGCGAAAAAAGTGCAAAAAAGCAGCGTTATTTATAAAGCGCGCTTAATTGTTCAGGCAGTGCAGAAAAAACCCAAGCCATGGCTGCCAATCTGGCGTATCGCCTTGCACCAGCCCCGCTTAAACCAGAGGCGTGCGAAGCCACGGCAGAAACAGGCTGATAATACGAAAGTACTAGCACTTCAGTGGAATTTACCCGCTGCGCATTTTCTTCCACAATTCTCGACAATCACAGCGACCTTCCTCTATCCATGAAGGTTGAACGCCACTCCAACCACAAGGGAATTACTATGTGGGACTTCAGCATTGCCAACGCTCTCGGTGCTATGCGGCGCACCCTGCCCTACATTGTGGTACGCATGTTGGTGTATTTTGGCATCGCCCTCCTTTACATCGTTGCCACCGGCGGGGGTGGCGCAATTGGCTACGGCTTTACCTCCTTCGGTGATGGCGAGGGTTTTGGTAGTGTTTACGGCGCCCTTATCGGTTTCGTCGGCGCGTCAGGGTTTTTGTACTGGGCCCGGGAGTATATTCTCTACCTGGTCAAGGCCGGCCATATCGCCGTGCTAACCTGTTTGTATGACGGCAAAGACTTACCCGACGGCCGCGACCAGATTGACTACGGCGCCTCAGTCGTCAAGGACAATTTCAAAGAGGCATCGATTCTGTTCGGTCTCGACCAGCTGATCAAGGGTGTGCTGAAAATTGTGACCGGCACACTCAACACCATCGGCAGGATTATCCCGATACCCGGTCTACGAACCCTGACCGGAATCATCGGCAAGATACTGGAGATGTCGCTGACCTATGTAGACGAGATCATCATCGCGCATCACTTTCGTAGCGGCTCAGACAACCCCTGGGAGTCGAGCAGAATCGCATTGGTGCTGTACGCGCAAAACTACGGCACGATGGCTAAGAATGCAGCCTGGCTGTGGATATTTATGTGGCTGCTAACTTTGGTGATTTTTCTCGTCTTGCTCGCACCAGCTCTCGCCATTATTAGCGCGTTTCCTGGCGACATTGGCGCCTGGTCTTTTGTGCTGGCCTTTTTAGTCGCCTGGTCGGTGAAAGCCGCGTTACTGGAACCGATTGCCATCTACGCGCTGATGCACGTTTTCTTCAAGACTATTGAGGGGCAGCAGCCTGACCCAATGTGGGAAGCGCGGCTCGATAAAGCTTCGGATAAGTTTCGGGAGATCAAGGAGAACGCGGCAGGGTTTGTTGCGAGCCGCACTTCGTCGCAGACGGTAGAGGCTGCGGAGAGCGGAGGTGCTGCTGCTTAGGCTGCACAATTGCTGGTGCGTGACGTGAAAGACGACTACAAGCGGTATTGAATGCGAATTGTTATTTGCATAATCACTTGGTCAGCGAGCGCGAAGCGAGGATATGTAAATGCAAATTCGCTCGATTAGAACAGCCAACACTGGCGAGGAAGCAGAGCACCAAATACTTCACCGCATTTACTTGTACTATCTTTTCGGATTTGTTTTGTCGGGACCTATTGGACCCACTATAGGGTTTCTACATGCTCTTAAGCAGCGACAACATATGGCAACCGCTTTTGGCAAATCGCATATCGTGTACCAAATACAAATATTTCGACGAGGTGCTGTGAGTTTAGTCGCGGGGTTGAGCGTCACTGTTATGTCGATTCGCTACATTGAAGGCCGTAATATGGAGAGCTTCTTTGCTCACATGCCAACCATTGGGCTAGGCGTCATATTTATCAGTGCTGTCTGGTTTCTTGCAAAATGTGTTATTGGTATGAGCAATTCAAATGCAGGGCTCGGGGCCTGACAACCGTACTTCAGATACCTGCTTTTACACGCGCTCGATAAAAGCAAGAATTCTGTAGCACATTTTAGAGGAAGTAAATTCCACTGCATTGTTAATACTAATTTGGCGGAATAGATACACAACAAAACGCCAATCAGGGTTAGCATCCTGAAAGTCACTGTCAGTGGACTCTGGAGAAGATGTTCTCGTCTACTGCAATTGCACACCAAATTCTGCAAAGTCCAAAACGCCAAACAAGCATTGATAGTTGCTGTAAAAGCAACGCGGCAGGCGCTATAGTTAAAAAATAATCACTTTAACCGCGTACTAGCGGACGGTGGATAGGCGTATTGCCGGTCTACTGAACGGATATTTCATGTTCCAGCGTTTTTTCACCTTAGCCTGGCTAGCTATAACCTGCTTTTTAAGCGCCTGCGGTGGCGGAGGCAGCTCCGGTGAGCGCGACAGCAATCCAAATTCACCATTGCGCGATGTTGTTGTTGATGTTTTTCCGTACGTAGCGCAATCCACCTACGCGCCGGCGTTAAAGCCCTGCACGTACCAGGGCATCAACACCGAACAATGCAATTTGGGCCGGCTACCGTTTCTTGGCCAGAAAAGCTCGACACCCGATATCGACGCCGTTATGCAGCGCGTGCTCGTGTCGCACCAATGGATGGGGGATAACTTTCGCAGCGTACTTGCAACCTTGCCCGATGACCTGTTGCTCATGCTGCGCTCGATTACAGCGATTGTTATTGCCAGCGACATTCGCCCCTCATATTTTCGCCCCGGCACCGGTGCGATCTATCTCGATGCCAATTACGTTTGGCTGACCACGGCGCAGCAGGCCGAAGTCAATCAGGAGGAGGATTATCGCAGTGGCTTCGGTGACGCACTGCAGGTAGCCCTGCCGTGGCGATTGGTGAAAAGTAATAGTTCGGTGCGGCTGCGCCCTGCCGCTACAGAGGCCGGGGTGCGCAGTGTCGATAGTTTGCAAATTCCGCTGGCGCTTTTACTCTATCACGAGCTGGCGCATGCGATTGATTTCATGCACCCTTCCCGGTTCAATACGCTGCAAAGCTCACGTAGCCCGTACGACTATTCTCGCTTTACAAGCGAGCTTAAATCGAACGAGCTTGCCAGCCGTTATCCATTACAATCGACACTGATGAGTGACCTGGCTACGGTATCATTTGCCGGAGAGCAATCTAACCCCTCGCAACTTGCCTTGCAGCCGCCGGCGGTAAGCGAGGAGTTTATGCCAGATGGCGCAATCACTTATTACGCCTACAGCACTGTCAGAGAAGATCTGGCGACGTTATTCGATACGCTGATGATGAGCTACCACTTTGGTATTGAAGAAGAAATCGCAGTAACCAATAATCCGCAGCCGGGAGCCGCTGCCAACGCTTATGTCATACACTCAGGCCAACGCGGCCGCATTAGCGATGCAGCAGTAATAGAGCGCGCCACCTGGGTCGCCAATGCAATTTATCCCGATGCTGCCGCAGACGTTGAAGCGCACCTACTTGATTTACCAGCGCCACGCGCTCTGCGCGAGGGCTCATCCTTTGGCAGTAATGAGTTTGAGGGTTCGTCGCCTGGCGGTGTGGAGAAATTCGCCGTCGACAAACAGCCGGTGGGCTTGGCACAACAGGCCATATACACGCTGCCTGTCTGCGGTAGTGGTTTGTAGTGACTGCTTGCAACGTAGCACGCTTTAGCAAAATACAGCGCACATTCGCACGCTGCGTAATTACCGTCAGTTTGACAATTACATCGGCCGCCGCCGCCGTCGCCGCAGCTGACACGCAGGAAATGCCACTATGGGAATTAGGGGTTGGAATCGGCGGGCAGCTCTTACCGGACTATAGAGGCTCGGACCGTTACCGTAGTTTGGCAGCGCCTTTCCCCATGTTCCGTTACCGCGGTGACTTCCTTAAGGTTGACGATGAAAATGTGCGCGGCGAGTTTTTTAACAGTGACCGTTTACAGCTAAACGTCAGCGCTGACACATCATTCGTTATTGGCGCAGATGACAATAGGTTGCGTGAGGGGATGCCCGATCTGCTGCCGGCATTTGAGATTGGCCCCTCGCTAATCGTGACGCTCTCTGACGAAGATTCCAGCGGCGATTGGACACTGCATCTGCCCTTACGAATCATTGGCGCGACTGATCTGACCAAGGCCGAATCCGTCGGCCTGGTATTTAATCCTTATATTGCCTACGAGCGAAAACAATGGTGGGGCGGCTGGAACTGGCTGACACGCTTTGGTCTATTATTCGGAGATAGCGACTACCACAACTACTATTATGCTGTTGAGAGCAAGTACGCAAATGCACAGCGCCTGGCTTTCGAATTAGGCAGTGGCTACAGCGGAGCGATAGTCAAGCTATCGCTACGCAAACGTTTGGGTCAGTTATGGATGGGTGGCACTGTGCGCTACGATTACATGGCAAACGCGGAATTCAACGCCAGCCCGCTGTTGGAGCGTGAAAGTTCTTTCGGTTTAACGCTAGGTGTCGGCTGGTTTTTTAGATAGACAACCTGGTGGATTACGTCGCTTTGCCGCTTATCCACCAGCATACAGTTTAAAAAACGAGTGACATTACAGACCTATACCGGCATAGTTTTCTATCTGCTCCTTGTTCAACATACGTCGACCGTCGATAACCAGCGGCTGCCATTCCAGACGCGCTACTATTTCCGGTACAACGTTAAACTCCTGCCAGCGAGTGATAAGCATTATGACGTCTGCCTTGCCTATCGACTCCTCTAAGTCCGCTACGTATTCAATATCGCTGTCGCCGAATATTTTTCTGGCTTCTTGCTCGGCAACGGGATCGTAAGCTGATACGCATGCCTCCTGGTCGAGCAGAGAATTAACGATAGGGATAGCCGGGGATTCGCGCATATCATCACTACCAGGTTTGAATGCCAAACCAAGCACAAGTACTTTGACGCCAGCCAAATCGTCAAAACAATCGGTGAGCATTTCCAGCATTTTATAAGGCTGCCGGGCGTTGATTTTCACTACAGATTCCAACAACGCCATTGGTTGATCCTGGGCGCGCCCGTAGGCCACAAGCGCTTTCACATCCTTAGGGAAACAGCTACCACCGAAGCCACAGCCTGCTTCAATATAGGTGGTGATGGCCGGCGTTATTCGCGTTCCGTCCTCCAAAATAGGGCTTAAGCGCTTGTCGAGATGCACGCCCGCCATCACATCCTTGACATCCACACCACCAGTTGCAGCGCAAAGATTGCCGATCTCATTGGAGAATGAAATGAGAGTCGCCAACAAAGCGTTGGCCGTGTACTTGATCATTTCTGCGGTACGACAGCTGGTTTCAAGTTTGTCGACATCTTTGAATACGCTGTACAATTCCTGCAATGATTCCAGGCCACGCGCATCGCTGGCTCCCAGCACGATGCGGTCGGGATTCATAAAATCCTTAATCGCCTCGCCTTCTTTTAGAAACTCCGGGTTCATGCCTACGCTGAAATCCTGCCCGGCGAGTTTGCCGGACTCTTTTTCCAATATTGGCAACACAACATCGTCGGTAGTGCCCGGTACAACGGTACTCTTCACTACCACCATATGGTGGCTGTTCTTCTCTGCTAGCGCCTTGCCAATTTCTGCTGTGACCGCTTTTATATAGTTGAGATCAATCACCTCACCATCGAACGGCGTGCCGACCGCAATCAAGGTGAGATCGCTATTCAGTACCGCATTGTGCAAGTCGTTGCTGGCCTTGAGGCGTTTACCGATATTTTTAGATAGTAAATCTTTCAATCCGTGTTCATAGATGGGTGGTTCGCCGTTGTTAATCTTATCGACTTTAGCCTGGTCCATATCAACACACACCACTTCATGGCCAAGATCGGCCAGGCAAACGCCTGATACCAGACCAACATAGCCCGTTCCTGCTACTGAAACTTTCATTATTCGTCTGATCCCTCGCTGTTGTCTTTATACCAAAGTAGTGCCCTCTTCAGGCCCTCTTCTACCGTTACTTTCGGGTCATAGCCCAACTCTTGCCGCGCCTTGTCAATATTAGGGCAACGTCTGTTTGGGTTGTCGATCAGATAGTCTTTGTCGGCGCTTTCCTGGAAAACGGCTTTGCCCTTGTAACCGAATAGGCTGGCCGCCTGCTCAACCACCTTCTCTGCCAGCACCTTCATACTGATTTCCGGTGCTTCCGTTCCAATATTGTACGACTCTCCCGCGCGTCCTTTAACCAGCACCTTATAATAGCCAATAATCGCATCGGCGATATAGCAGAATGTGCGCGTCGGTGCGCCGTCTGACAGCATGACGATGTCGCGTTCGTTCAACACGTCGCGAACAAAATCGGGCAGTACGCGGCGATCAGTTATCTTTAATCCAGGGCCGTAGTTATTGAACGGCCGTGCTATTTTTATCGGCACGCCGCGCTGCTGCGCAAAGTTCACACACAGCGTTTCGCCGTAGCGCTTCGATTCATCATAGCAAGCGCGCGGGCCGGTGCAGGAGACGTTGCCGCGATAGGTTTCCGGGGTGGGGATATTCTCCGGGGTTGGGTCACCGTAGATTTCGCTGGTTGAATAGAATAGAAACCCTTCTACCGGCGCCGCCGCTTTGCTCTGCGCTTCGCTGTATTCAAGCAAACTACGCAGGCCGTTTACATTAGCGTCCATGGTTTCAATGGGATACTGCCGATAAAAAGTCGGCGAGGCGATTGACGCCGCGTGAATAATGTACTGATAGTCGCCCATATCGTCCGGCAGCGGATCAGTAATATCGTGCTTAACCAGCGTGAGATTGGGATTGCTCTCCAGCGCTGAAAGCCACTCGGGCACGCCGCGGATATAGTTGTCGAATACGGTTAAAGATATCGCTTTGCCATCGCTTATCGAATTCCAGTGCAGTACTGCCTGCACCAGATAATGCCCTAGAAAGCCGGCTCCGCCGACAATTAATAAGTTTTTGCCTGCGAGTTGCGCAAACTCATCCTTGAGATGATCGCAGATATAGTCCAGATCACTATCGATTACCTGTTTCGCACTATCCATAAAAAATCCTTTAAGCGTTTACTTTGAAAAATGGTCGTTCTGTTGCTGTCGCAGTTGCACGGCTACATTGTCGGGTAGCTCGATATCGTCGAGGGTAATCACGCTGTCTTTGGTAACGTCTTTTTTAAGAGTCGCACCCTCGGCAATACCCATTGGTAACAGGCTCTGTTCATTGACCACGTCGGCGTTCTCGCACAAACCATAGGTCATGTAATCGCCAAGTCCATCGAGCGTTTGCCCGCTTTTAAGATCAATTTTCGCTGCAGCAACCACGTCAACAACCGGCCCCGCCAAAGGTGAAATCACCTGGTCGGCAAATAGCGCTACCCGCGCCGCCGACAGCGGCACTTCAAAAATAGTGAGGTGGTAAGGCACGTAAAAACTGTATAACGGGCCTTCGCCCAGCTTGCCGTAGTTCAAATAGTGCGCTTGCTGAGCATCGCCGTCGTTAGAGGCATAGATAAATACTCCCGGGCTGGGTTTGGGGCCAACCACGTAGTCAACAATGCCACCCAGCGCTCTGAGCTCGTCGATATCGTAACGCTCAATCATGTCGTCGATATGACCATCGTATTCGTAGCCGAGCATGCCTCTAGTGGCGACTTTCATACCAGTGGCGTTGGCGACGATTGCCTGCTCAAATGAAATTTTGGTGCCGTCGGCAAAGCTCGTTACCATGGCCGGCGTTTGCCCCCACTGCTTGGCAAAACCTTCTTGTGTAGTGGGGTTGCGGTAACGGTCTTGCAGACCTTTGATGTTGCCGCATAATAGCGGAGTTAACCCTATGCTGTTGACGAAGCGGTACAGGTTCATCTGTACCGCGGGCTGATCACCGTCGCAGCCGGTAAAAATAACGCCGGCGCGATCCGCATAGTGTTTGAGAATTGGGCCGACGGTGCCGTCCAACTCGGCATTCATAGTCACCAGGTGTTTGCCGCAGTCGATGGCCTTAAGAGTGATTTGTGCGCCGAACTCTACATGACCAGTAGATTCAATCAATACGTCAATGTTGTCTGATGCGCATAGTAATGCCGCATCGCCGGTGACAACATAGTCGCCGGCATTAATGGCCGTGTCCAACTGGGTTAGATTTTCAGCCTCCTTAACGTTGTCCGCGCCGGCTAGCCGGTACGCCTCTCGTGCACTTGCAACCGTGCGGTTAGAAACGGCGACCAGCCGCATGCCCTGCACGTAATTTACAAACTGGTTGATAATACCTCGCCCCATAAAGCCCGCGCCAATCAGGCCAACGCGAACCGGGCGGCCCTGTTTTGCTCGCTCTTGCAGAGCATTGTCTACTAATATCATTGCTATAGTTCTTCCTGAATTGGAGGTGACCGATGCGCCCGCGCTATGCAGCCGCGAAATAAATGCCAGCAGGGCTTGTTTTGATAAAAAAGATAAGCAAATCAATGACGTTCTCGGGCGAAATCTACTCCCGGTTCGCCTTGAAGTCAATGCCGGCAGTCATAGTAACATTCTGCCGGAAGCTTGATTTTTCAGCGCGCTGAAGATAGCAACATTATCCACCTTGCGCTTGAAGACATTGGCACCTAGCCGCTGCAAACCAAAGCCCGGTAGTTCATTAGCAAGTTAGAGTAAACCCAAGGTTAAATACCTAGCGCCAGAAAAGGGATCAAACCAGGATACTCCAGTAACCGTGCCTCCTTACGCGCCGTTGTTATGCAATTTCCGGACTCACGACAGTGCTGCCTGCCCGAGCTGGCCGGCTGCCGGGCCTGCTGCGAGCTACAGTATTACGGCCGGCCGCTTTGCCAAAATAGAGCGCATCGTCTGCTTCCTCCATACACTCCTTAATCGTCATCCATGACTGATACTCACTCACACCGAGCGTCATGGTGACTGCCAGCTCCATAGCACAATAAATATAGCGCTTTTGTTCGATAAGGAGGCGGCATTTTTCCGCCAACTCTAAAGCGCCCTGCGCATCAGTTTCGCGCAGAATAAACACAAATTCTTCGCCGCCCCAGCGGGCAAACATATCCGTCGCACGCACTGTTTTACTCAGGGTTAGCGCCACCTTAGCTAACACGAAGTCTCCACAGGCATGGCCAAACTCGTCGTTGAACAATTTGAAATGATCAATGTCGGCGACGATAAGAGCAAATGGCTTGCCACTGCGCCGTGCCCAGGCGATTTCATTTTCTGCATGCGCTAAAAACGCGCGGCGATTAGCAACCTCAGTCAGAGGGTCAATATGCGCCACCCGCTCCAGCTGCTTATTGGTCTCCCGCAGCTCTTCAGTGCGCTGCTCAACAGTGAGTTCCAGATTCTTCTGCAGATCATCAAGCTCGATGGTGCGCGTTTGTAACGTTTTAACCAACCGCGTAATACGATCACCTAAGGCCACAGGCATAGATAACATAAATACCACAAAGCCTAACGGCAGCAGTGCAGGCAGGCCCAGAAACTGCATATCGCTGATAAGATCAAGCAGCGCCAGCCCGGTACAAACCAAAAAAGCTAGCATTGTCTTACGCGCGTCGGTATTACCCAGCCAGGCTTGCCAGCTCACCACCCCCATCAAACCGAATACTGCCGGCAACACGTACACCTGCCAACCCGTTAGCAAAATGTAGTTGATGGTGAGACCCGGCACAACGACTACCAGCATAGCGAGAGCAACAAACGAATACTGGTACCAGCGTACACCACGCCGGACCCGTATTGCCAACAATTGCGCGGTGAACTCAATGGCGATTGACGCCATCAGGAATATAGCGCCGAACTCTATTTTTTGCAGCATCATTGGATCAAACGGCAGGCTAAAGCGCCACTGACTAATCAAAAAGCTGTACAACGCAACGTTAATAGCCAGCACGCCAAACCAAAACATTTCCGTTAGTGCCTGGTAACGTGTATAGAGATAGCAGTGATAGCAACCAAGCGCGAGGTATACACTGCTAACAATCAAAACAAACAATTGCGAGTAAAACGACTGACTGGTTAACTGCTGGGTCTCACCTAACAGAAACGGACCATCGTACGGGCCAGACTCCCACGCTCGCCCGACTTGCTCTGAACGCCAAACACGCAATGCCAATACCAGCCTACCCTGCTTATCAATTGCTGTCCGGGGAATACGGTATGTGCCGTACTGGTCAAAGCTATTCGCAGCAGTCGGCGGTAATTCCCCCCTTCCGCCCAGCAACTCTCCGCCGGCATATATTTCGTAGGCGTTTACCACCTTCCCCAGGGTGACGGCAAGGTTGTACAAGTTATATGCGGTAGCGGGGTCACTGGCACACTGCGCGGCGCAGAGCTGCAGCGAAATGCGATACCAGGCAAAGCCGGTGTAGCCCTCGAACCCCTGAGTACCCCAGTCTTGCGGCACCTGTAGCTCATGCCAGCTGTCATCATTGAATTGCGGTTGCGCCCAGCGTGGGTCATCGCCGGGCTGAAACTTCCATTTGCCGGCTATATTGGTAGGTTGTTGCAGTGAAAAAAAGTCGATGCTCTGCGCGAAACAGGGGCTGGCCAGCGACAGCAGAAATACTAATCTGCACCATTGAGACCAGCTGCGTAGGCCGCGCAGACGGAAATTCTTCATGTAAACCAAGCGCAACCGTGACGACCTGCTTATCAAATCGATAACTGTTTGCAGCATAAGTTTTAAATAGCTACCGATATCACGTAGGCGTAAGTTTACGTCATCAGGCGCGCGATAAGGATCGCCCCATTAAGACTCTTTTCACAAAGTACTGTCTCGGTCACAGTTAAACAAGTCATCAAGCGATTTCAGAGCCGGCGATAAAGCTGCCAGAGCGACTCTGCTGATTGCCAGATTTGCTGCGTACGACGGTATTTCGCCCTGCCGCCTTGCCATGGTAGAGCGCATCGTCTGCTTCTTCCATGCATTCCTCTATCGTCATCCAGGCCTGGTATTCGCTGACGCCGAACGTCATGGTAACGCCTAACTCCATGCCATTATACGTGTATCGCTTTTGCTCAATGAGCACACGACACTTTTCCGCCAGGTCTGCCGCCCCCTGAGCGTTGGTTTCGCGCAGAATAAACACAAATTCTTCACCGCCCCAACGTGCAAACATATCCGTCGCCCGCACGTTTCTACGAAGGGCCGCTGCCACTTCACTTAATACAAAATCACCGCAGGCGTGGCCAAACTCATCATTAAACATTTTGAAATGGTCTATATCGGTGACGATAATGGCAAAAGGTCGGCTACTGCGCTGCGCCCAGGCGATCTCATTTTCGGCATGTTCGAGAAATGCGCGCCGGTTGGCAACCTGAGTTAGCAGGTCAATATGTGCCATGCGCGCCAATTGTTGATTCGCCTCTCGCAATTCTTCGGTGCGTTGCTCAACGCTTTGCTCGAGGTTCCTTTGCAGATCAGCTAGCTCGCTGGTGCGTGTTTGCAACGTTTTAACCAGCCTCGTTATGCGATCACCCAGCGGCAAAGGCATGGATAATACGAATACCGCAAAACCTAATGGCAACAGAGCCGGCCAGGTAGTCAGGCGCAGATCAGTGACGATATCAAACACGGCTGTGACCGCTAAAATCAGACTCCCTGCCAGTATTTTGCGTGCATCGGCATTACCGAGACTGGCTTGCCTGGCAACCCAGGCCACGGAACCTAAAATGGCCGGCAATACCCACACTTGCCAAATAACGAGGAGCTTGAAATTCATGGCACTGCCGGGAGCAACGACAACGACGACGGCGAACAAAATAAACGAGAACTCGTACCAGCGCACGGCTGGCCATAAGCGTACCGCCGTGAGTCGCGCTACGAACTCGATAATAACCGGACCTATCAGAAAAATAGTGGCGAGCTCAATCTTCTTTAGAGTGGCAAACTCCAGCGGCAGAGCGAATCGCCACTGGCTGCTCATCACGCTGTACACGGCAACGGCGATGGCAAAAATACCAAACCACAGCATTTCGGCAAACGCTCGATGACGCGTGTAGAGATAACAGTGATAACAGCCCAGCACAAGGTATACAGCGCTAAGCACCAACACTAACATTTGTGAATAGAAAAACTGACTGGTTAACTGCTCGACCGGGCCAAGGATAAACGGCCCAGCGAAGGGTCCACCCTCCCAGGCTCGCCCGGCTAGCTCCGAGCGCCAAACACGTAGCGCCAGTACCAGCTCACCCTTTTCGCTGATTGCGGATCGAGGTATGCGAAACGTGCCGAACTCGTCGTAATGTATCTCTGCGTTAGGCGGCAGTGCGCCCATGCCGCCCAGCAATTCTCCGCCGGCGTAAAGTTCATATGCACTCTGCACTTTCCCCAGCGTAACGGCTAGACGATGCAGAATGTCTGCACCTACGTCGTCTGCGGCACAGTCGTTCGAGCATAGCGTAATTGCGAGGCGATACCATGCAAAACCTGTGTAGCCTTTAAAGCCCTGCAAGCCCCAATCCTCAGGCACTTGCAAACCTTGCCAGCTGGCGTCATCAAACTGCGGTTGAGCCCAGCGCAGGTCATCGCCAATATGAAACTTCCATGTCCCTGCTATATTGACTGGCTTCTCTAGCACAGCGAGGTCGACAGTTTGCCCAACGCAGGGAACGCTTATTAAGACTAACAATGCAAGCGAACGCAACTGCCGATAGTAACTGGAGCTGCGTATCCGGCAGAGCTTTAAACAATCTGACAACGATGCCAAAAGGGCTATTATTATGCTTATGAGTATTCTCTGCATAAACTCCGACGGGCTTGAAAAATAGCTCACTATTGAGCGTAGCTCGTAAAGTGTAGGTTATAGGTTACGACTTCGCCAATATTTGCGTCAAAAATATGACGACGCGCACAATTTTAGCCTCCCATCAGGCTGAGTCCAGGCTATGCACTAAGATGCTAGCTATCAGGGTTAACTATTTACAGCTAGCTCACATAGTTGGCAGTTGACCCATATAGCAACAAATAATTAATCGCGAAAAATATAACGCGAATAACCCGTCGTGTTGCTGTATAGCTGCTTTGCGCGATATGTATCAGTGTGGTGTAACGAATAAAGCGTACATATAGCTTTATTCGTTACACCACACTAACAGTGCGACCGAATTATCGCTGCAGAGCAACGTTATACAAACGAGACTTCTGGAACTGTATCTTCCGAAGGGTGCAGCAGCTGCCCGCCGGCTGACAAATGGCTAACGACGTTAAGGGATAAGCCATAATTATGGTGTGACATATCCGTTGCCTTCCACGTGGACTAATCAGTCCAAGAAAGCCCTCAGCGCAGAAACTCTGCACCGCCATCGCGAGATAAACGGTGCCGAGCCAGGCAGTTGGAAGTGATGCGAAACTCATGCTTAGCGAAAATGTTCGCCGTAAAACTCATGTTTAATGGGCCGCTGGGAACGCTTTCCCCCTCACCATATCTTCGTGCAAGCCGGGTTACAATTTCTCTCGCAAACTAACTAATCAGAGATAAAATCAGCAAGCTCTCCTGCCATCACTATAGTATCTTTAAGTAGCGAGCCTAGCCCTCTTCAGAGAGATATTCACCCCGGCGCCTCCTCAAATCGTCAATTCTCATCAATTTACTTGCATTTACCCCCCTTTTAGCCCCCCCAACCCCCCCTAAGGTATTGACAAGCGCTATAGATGTAGACAAGATTCGCCGGGTTACAAACCACAACAATTATTATTAAAGGAGAAGTAATCGTGAAAACTATCAACGATTTACTCAAACAGGCTTATCAGTACGCTGATAGCACCGCCGTAAAACTCAACATCCATGTTCCATTAAAGAAGTTACGCGCTAATGCGAAGTTATTTTCTTCGTTAGGTGTTTCTCAGGTAACGGTAGAGGGCGCGAAGAAAAAAGAGAAGCCTGCTGCCAAAAAAGCTAAAGCACAGCCAAAAGTAAAAGCAGCAAAGAAAGTAGCTGCGAAGAAGAGCCCGGCTGCTAAAGCAAAAACAACAGTGGCAACCAAGAAAAAGCCGGCCGCGAAGAGCAAAACGGCCGCTAAAAAAGCGTCGACCGGAAGAGGCGGAGCCAACATGGTGACCCAGGAGGGAGTGTTAGCCGCCATTCGCGATGGTAATCATACCCCCCAAGAAATAGCCGACGCAATGAATGCCAATTCGGTACAAGTCGGCAAGGCACTCAGCCGTTACACTCAAAAAGGTATTATCCGCCGCACTAAGCCTGGCCACTACGCACTTTGAGAGGTCTCGTTACCAAATAGAGCGGATAGGATAGCCAAACCAGTATAAGGTTGGTAAGTAGACAGGCTACGTTAACGCAGCCTATCTGCAGAGCAAACCACATGGACGTGGCGAGTGACAAACCGACAGGAAGGCACACAAATTCAACAGCCGCAGCCGGCTGTTGAAATTTTCTCGTCAATCGTCCCTCTTCAGCGACGTCTTAGAGAGAGCGCTACAGAACTTCGCGGTTTTGTGAGCTACTTCTCATTATTTTTCTCATTATTATTTCAGCCACATTAGCATCAGGTAGCGTCGAACTCTTCCATGTTGGCAGCACTGGAGAGCTCACAGGTTTTACCGCCATCAACTACCAGGCTGGTGCCAGTAATATACGATGCCTCATCGGAGGCAAGAAATAAAATGGCATTCGCCACTTCTAACGGATTGGCTATTCGACCCAGCGGCACACCCAGCGCCGTTGCTTTTTGTGCACGTTCGTCGGGCAGCGCCGCTTCGGTGCTGGGTGTCATTACCACGCCAGGCACTACCACGTTGGATCTGATGTTGTGCTCAGCACCTTCCAGTGCGGCTGTGCGGGTGAAGCTGATAACTGCCGCCTTGGCAGCGCCGTAACCTGCCGTATAAGGTGCACCAAGCAGCCCGCAGACCGATGAAACATTGACGATGGCACCGCCGTTTTGCTGCTCCATCACTGGCATGACCGCCTGCGTGCCAAAGAAGGTGCCGTTCATGGTCACCTGAAAGCACGATTGCCAATCTTCGGCGGACATGTCTTTGACGGTACCTGCCATCATTGAATAGGCATTGTTGACCAGAATATCCAGCCGTCCATACTTCTCTTGTACCGTTTGCACCGCTAGCTTGAATACCGCCGCATCACTTACGTCCAGCGACAGTGCCATTGCGCTGCCGCCAGCAGCGGTTATCGCCTCGACCACGTGTTGCAGTGGCTCCTCGCGACGGCCGCAGACGATGACGCTGGCACCCTCTTCTGCGAAGCGTTTGGCTACTGCGGCTCCAATACCAGTGCCACCGCCGGTGATAAGGGCTACTTTGTTTCCCAGTCTGTTACTCACGCGTTTCCTCCGTAGTGTGTGTCTATTTGCGCCAGCCTTACAGCATGTGCATGCCGCCGTTGGCAGCTAGCGTTTGCCCAGTGAAAAATGAAGCATCTTCGCTGGCGAGAAACAGCGCCGTACGGGCCACCTCCTCGGGTTCAGCGATGCGTCCCAGCGGGATTGCCGCAATCATAGCCTGCGCCCATTCTTCACTAATGCCCGCCATCAAGCGGGTGTTGGTTGGACCCGGGCAAATGGCGTTGACGCGAATATTCCTGCCGCCCAACTCCTGCGCCAGACTTTTGGTAAAACCCAGCACGGCGGCCTTGGTCGCACAGTAATGCACACCACCTTCACCACTGAGGGCCGATGTGCTGGAGATATTGACAATCGAACCTGCAGTGATGCCGGCCTTAATCATCAGCTTCACGGCTTCGCGGCAGTTGTAAAACAGGCCATTCATATTGATGTCCATCACGCGCTGCCAGCCGTCGTCCTGCATATCGATAATATGATCCAGATGCACCGTCGGTGTTTCACCTTTGGCCAGCTGCTCATTGCGCGCCGTCATGCGTTCATAGAATTTGTCGTAGCCATCATTCGGGGCAGCGCCCACACCAGCGTTGTTCACTAGCAAGTCAACTCTGCCATAGCGGTCTTCCACTTGCTGATACAGGGACGTCACCTGCGCGCTATTGGAGATGTCGCCGGTAATCGCACAACAATCGCCGCGCTCGTTGATCAATTCCAGAGTTTCTTGCGCATCAGCTTCGCTAATATCATTAACGATAACGCTAGCTCCCTCGGCCGCAAACACCTGGGCGGTCGCGCGCCCCATGCCAAGCCCTGCGCCGGTAACTACTGCTACTTTGTCTTTTAATCGCATACTTTCATTCCCCCGTTATCTGCTTTCTAATATTGTGCCGTGCTCGCCCAAATAGTGCGAGTTGGGCTTAAAGTCGCTCGCCAGCGGCTGACCAATTTCGTACAGCCGTTCGTAGCGCGTGTCTTTAATCACCCAGCGGCCGTCTACTTTCGCATAGCGGTCCCAGTACAAGGCAGTGCCGGTGGTAAAATGACTGCGGCTTAGAATCCACATTTTGTCTGCCAGGTACCAGATGCCGGTCGCCTCGGTTTCGCTGAGCATCTGAATTTCGGGCATATGGCCATTGTGATGGCCAATCGATTCGTTATGAAATGAAAATTTCACCGCCTCCATGTATTCCTTACGGCTGTTAAGCTTCCACTCATAGTTACTGCCAATAAAATGTACGGTCACATCGTCATGAAACAAGGTGCCGAGTTCTTCCAGGTTGGCGGTATCGATACAGCGAAAATAGGCGTGCTTAAGCTGTTTGATTGCCTCAATATCCATCAAGCGCTGAATATCTTTGCGCAATTCATCCACACCGCCGGTGGAGGCCTGCAATGGCAGCCCTTCTTTAATGCCCATGCCCTCCTTGCTTAACACGCGGCGTTTGCTTGTTTTGGTTCCAGCTGAGTCGCTCATTTCTCTGCTCTCCGGTGATCTTCAGTCAGTTCGCCCTTGTTATTATGCGATGACTGGTAGTACAAGAATATGGCTTTACAGTTCTTTTTTACATACAAAAAATTGCAAGCCACCGGCCCTGTTAACGCGCGTTTTTAACAGCGTATCAGCCACTGTCCTGGAGCGGGTTACGTCTATCCTTTAGCGTAGAAATTCTGCGCTGCTATGGCGAGCAGGACTCCACCTTACCTTTCAACCCGATAGCAGAGCCGAATCCATGCGGACTATAGGGATTTGTCGAATTCGAATGCTGACGACTGTGTTCGTGCAGCGCTATGCGATGACGGCGAGGAGTGACGTGGAGAATATTCAGGCGCAAACGAGCCATTAGGAAGTCCCTCTGACTGTAGCTATTTGATCACTATTCATGCAATATAATACAAGCAAATTATCCAGGGATTTTAATGAGCGCACCAGACTATTCGTTACAGCTAGAATCGGGCAGCACCCCCGATACTGCCGGCTATCGATTGCGCAGCGCGCGCGAGCGTTTGGAGCTTTCGCTAAGAGACGTCGCCAGCACGTTAAATCTGATGGTAAGCCATGTGCGTGGCATGGAAACAAACCGCTGCGCGCACTTAACCAACGACAAACATTTTTTACGCCATATGCATGGCTACGCTGAACTGGTTGGCATTGACGCTGATGAGCTAGTAGAAATGTATCGTTCACAGTCTGCGGCGACTGACGCGACAATTGCGGCGCAGCCTGTTAAACGATTTAAGCGTTTACAGCAATACGACAAAAAGTGGTATGCCGTTGGCGCGTTAGCTGTTGCTTGTGTGGCGCTGGGACTTTGGTCGCTGCAGCAAATCTCGCTGACCAATGTAATGGGCAGCGCTGCACAGTCGATCAGCCACACCCTGCGCAAGGAGTCTGCAGCGACGCCCTTGCCTGCCAACGATGATCGCATCGAGATACAGGCCGTCAGCCAGCCCGACAAACCTGCTGCCGACAAAAAAAATAGCGGGGAGAATACACTGAGCGCGACGCCTGCTGTTAGTGCTGTTAGTGAGAAAGCGAAGGCTGGCAAGCAACCCGAAGCGTCCTCTTCAGTGCAAACACTGGCTCGCACCGAGCAGGCCACCAGCGATGAATTGCAGCGCAACAAAGCGGAAAGCAAAACCACAGGCAGGGCGCAGTATGAAAATGCACTGCGTGCCGTTGGTGCTAAACCACTCAGGAAAACTTTGGTCGAACTGAAAAATCGAGACACCACGCAAGCGCAAGATAGCGGCTAACGGCTATGAGAGGTTATACAAACAACTAACGCAGCATGGACTGCTGAATGCGTCCGGTGTTGCGCACCCAGGGTTTGAGTTGTTTGATACTCTCAGGCAGGGATTTGCCGGCTGCCTCGGCGGCCTGAACGGAGTCATACAGACCGTACGTAACCGCGTACCAGGTCTGATCGTTTTTGCGCACAGCAAAATAAGCGGCTTTATCCTCCAGCTGGTGCTTTTTGATAAACGCCCGGCTGCTGAACTCCTTGGTTAAACTAAGAATTTGCAAGGTAAAGCGATCAGGGTCCAGGCCAGCGAACCATTCGACAGAACGGACACCGCCTTTCGCATCATCAGTTGCAGAAGAATGCGGCCTGGTTTGCGAGGTTTTCTTGCGATCGACATCAGCACGCTGCTCGCTGCGTAGCGGTGTCGATGTTTTATCCTCGGCGCGAGTGCTCGCAGTTGGTTTTAGCCTGCCTTCAGTGTCTCTAGCATCGGCTTTGCCAGCATTGTCGACATTGCCTTTAAGCTTACGCAGGCGTTGCCTCGCTTTTTCATAACCTGCATCGGCTGCCTGCTGATACCTTATTAGCGCCTTCTCGCCGTCTTGCGGAACGCCTTGGCCATGCTCATATAGCACAGCAAGGTTGTATGCCGCCTCTACCACGTCTTGATCGGCGGCTTTGCGCAGCCAGTCGGCAGCAAGTTTGTCGTCGCGCTCTACACCGCGACCCGTGCCATACATGGTGCCTAAATTGTACTGCGCTTCAGCCAAGCCCTGCTCGGCAGCTTTTTGATGCCACTTAGCCGCTGTCGCTGGATTGTATTTAACGCCGGCGGTGCCGGTAGCGTACATAATAGCGAGGTTGTACTGCGCTTCGGCAAGCCCTTTCTTAGCGGCGTTGCGAAACCAGTAGACTGCCTCTCGATCATCGCGCTTGACCGATTGACCCGACGCATAAGCCGAACCCAATAGGAAACTGGCGCGCGCATCACCGCGCGCCGCCTGGCTCATCAGTTTTTTAGCATCTATCGGCATAGCAGAGTTGCCAGCCAGCGCGATCTCCGCACTCAATGCCAACAGCGGTAACGCAGTTAGCAACGCCCAAGCGACTGCGCAACGCAATGATGCAGGGCACGACAACACGGCTGGCGTGCGCACTGCGGCTGAAAAACCAGGCATGGTTTAGCGAACCAAACCTATGTCGCCGTTGCCGGAAACAGCTGATCGAATAATGGTCCCAACTCGCCGGGCTGTATGATACGACCGCATGAGGCAGGCGGCGCATAGGTAGCGCTACGTTGCACGCAGATAATAACCCGTCCCTCATAAGCGCCAGTCACATTCAAGCTTTTCACAAAGTTGTCGTAATCAGCGTTGAATTGGTCTATTGCGGTTTGCGCGGCTTCATCGGAGCGGCCAATATCGACAATGACGTTGGTACCGTCGATAAAATTGATCGCGCTGGAGTATTGCTTAAGCCGGTCTGCGCCAAGCACATCCAGGCCCAGATGATGCACTACCGCGCCCCGACTTGACAGTAAGCGAGTTTGATCGAACTTGCCGTCTTTGACGATGACAATATTTTGATCATTACAGCCGGCCGCTACCAGTAGAGCGAGCACTACGAATAATCGTTTCATTTCAAAACCTCATAAAATTTAGCAGATAGTTGAACCCAAGTCGATTACCACAATGCAGTGGCAAAGACGACTGGCGTCATAATACACCAGCCTCCCGGCTTAAGCTGACCACAGCTGGGGGGATAGGCAACTATTTAACAAAGTGAGAACCATTTAGTGGGCCACGTTAACACACGCGTACAAAAAACGGACTGTTTTTAACCACAAGCTGTCTTTGGGGAGCTTGTGGCGCTTTGCGCGCCACGGCATGCTGCAAAGATGAAGGATAAAGATAAGCGGCAACGATTTAAGTACAACGATCACAGCACGACCATCGCAGCCCACACATCAAAGCGCTACGGCTGCCCGACGCGCACTCAGCATCGCGCCCTCAATATAACCTACCTCCATACAATCACCGGCTACGCTGGTGGCGATGCCGCGACCGTTGAGATTATCGGCAAGCCGCGTATCAGTTTGCGCGCCCATGGCAATAATGACCTGATCAGCCTGCACCATGTGGCGGCTGCCGTCCTGCTCATAATGCACGCCCTCGGCAGTGATTTCACGAATGCTTGCCTGTCGCACAATAGCGACATCGTCGTGCTTAAGGTTGTCGAGCACGCGCCAGCGGCGCACAACGCTGAGTTCCGCGCCCAGGTTAGGACCCGGTTCCACTACCGTCACCTGACGACCGCGCTCGCCCAGGTATTCGGCCAATTCTAAACCAACCAAACCACCACCGATTATCACGATACGCTTGCCCAGCGGCATCCAGACTTTACTCAAAGCGCGCAGCCAGTCGATATTGCGCAAAATGCCGGTCATTTGAGCGCTAGTCAGCATCGCCCGCTTGTACGCCGCCAGGCCGCGCGTCGCATCGGCATCACCGCCGAACAGCACACCGCGCAGGCGGTCGCTGTCGAAAACGTGGTCCAATTCGTTGCCGGGCATATCGGGCGCTTTGCGCAGCGCGCCGGTGGCGACAATGACATGGTCCATCTTCTCGGCGAGAATTGCGTCTGGTGTAGCAACCGAGCCAAGGCGTAAATCGATCGGTAGTTCACGCACCGCGTGGTTAAGCCATTTAACTAACTGACCATTGGGTTCGTAGGGCAATGCTGCAATGCGCGCCGTGCCGCCCAAGTCTTTTTCGCGCTCCCACAGCGTAACGCGATGGCCGCGCGTGGCCAGCACGCGAGCCGCCTCCATGCCCGCCGGACCACCACCTATTACGCCGATACGGCGCGGCTTCTCAACCAGGGTGAGGTTATCCAACTCCGCCTCGCGACCAGTGCCTGGATTAGCTGCACAGCACACTGCTTCGTTAAGGAAAATTTTGCCTACACACACATAGCAGTAAATGCAGGGTCGTATCGACTTTTCCTTACCGGCGGCGAGTTTGTTCGGCAGCTCTGGATCGGCCAACAATTTGCGGCCCATGCACAGAAAATCATAGTCACCAGCGCCGATGGCAGCATCGGCGTCAGCTGGCTCTACCCGGCCAACGGCCAGCACGGGTATGTTGACCACCTTTTTGACGGCTTTTGCAAACGGTATATACAAGCCTGGCTCGTGCGGTATCGGTGCTTCGGTAAAAGCGACGCCGATGCTGGTGTCGGCATAAGCGCTAACGTCGATGGCGTCGGCACCGGCCGCTTCGATCATTTTGGCTGTTTCAACGGCGAGGTCGGGTTGAATGCCCTCATCAATTCGAAACTCTTTCGCATCGATACGCACCAGGAGAGCGAAATCCGGTCCAACTTCGGCGCGAACAGCGCGCACAACGTCAAGTAGCAACCGCGCCCGATTCTCCAGGCTACCGCCGTATTCGTCGTCCCGTTTATTGTAGTAAGGCGACAGAAATGAGGAGAAGACGTAGCCGTGACCGCCATGAATCTCTACTCCGTCAAAGTTGGACTGCTTGGCACGCCGTGCGGCCTGCACGAAACCTTCGGTCAGGGCGGCGATATCTTGCTTTTCCAGCGGGTGATAACGCGGCCCTTTACCGTCTGGGCCTGCGCCCCTCACGAAGGTTGCTATTTCTTCGCGCGTCAAGGATGCGCCCATATCGCTTTGCTTCGCTTTCGGGATGGACGGCACCCATATAGGTCGGCCGTTGGCGACGTCGTTCGACGATACTTTGCCGCTGTGATTTAACTGCGCCACAATTTTTGCGCCGTGGCGATGGGCGCGCTTGGTAAGCTCGGTCAGGCCTGGCAAAAAACGGTCTTCGGAAAAACCCACCATGCGTGGCATTGACATGCCGGCAGGCCACATGGCCGCGCTGGTTTCCAGAATCAGCAGTCCGGTGCCGCCTTTGGCGCGGGCTTCGTAGTAATCCCACAGGCGTTCGCTACAGGTGCCATCCTTCTCGCAGTATTCAGTTCCCATTGCCGCAAGCACGATGCGGTTTTTAAGCTCCATGCTGCCAATTTTACCGGCAGAGAGCAGATGGTGATAACTCATCTATGTGACTCCTCAGTAATTTTTTGTTGCTTTACTTAATTTTCGACTGAATGAATGTGCGTAATTCTGCGTAGCTCAGCCTATCTCGGTACACTATTCATTGGCACCATTGGGTGGACCTGCCGCAGGACTCGACTACGAACTAACGACGCTGTCTACAGACCCTACATCATTCGCCGTGGCCAGCAGCAACATGGGCACGGTCATGACCGCCGCCATCAGGCCGGCCCAGATACCTTTGAAAATCGAGTAGGCGAGCGGTGAAAACTCGGTGGCACCAACGACCCAAAGCGCTAACGCGGTGAGCGGTGCGATGACCACTAAACCAAACAGTGCGAATAACAGCGCACGAACGAGCAGCGATTTGGGCAGGCGTCGCAGCAAACGGTGCAGTGATTTACTGCTATCCCAACTGTGCGTGACCACCTTCCCCTGAGTCACCTTACGGCGGTTTAGTGGAATAAGAATCAACGCAACGATAAACAGCAGAATTGCCGCCGTGGCCATCAGGTCGCCAATGATATTGCCGCGTAGCGTCAGATTTTCGCCGGCCTTCAACAAAAACCAGGCGGCGGCGCCGTTGCACAGCGTGTTCATCACGCCGTTGCTTATAACGCCATGGCGAATGTGAGCGTTTAAAGATTCAGACACGGTGCTTTCCCCTTTTACACGACCGCTGTAGCTGGCAGAACCTTACAATTTTGCCAAAAAAACCCGGGCAGTGCCCGGGTAGGAGGAGATTCCAATTGTTACCGTAAAGCTGCTGCCTAGAAGTAGTAACCGACTGTTATACCAACCGAGCGCGGTGGCACCAGGATCAGCTCGTTGTAGTCCGCGGTGCCGCCTAGTGATGTGGCCAAACCGGTGGGATCAGACACGGCGGCGCGACGCGAGAGAATGCCTTCTTCATCCAGCACATTCTTGATATACAACTGCGCGTCCCAGCTATCGGCACGCAGGCCGGTAAACAAATCAAATGTTGTATAGCCGTCGCTTTCGAAGCGGCCAGTGGTATCGCCGGTCACTTCAATATCACTGCGGTAGTTTAGCAAAGCGCTCACAGACCATTCTCCGCTTATGGGTTCGAACGACAGACTGTAGTCAGCTTTAAACGTGGCGAACAATTCTGGTTGTGGGCTGCCGGTTTCTCCATCGGCATCGCATTTATTGAAGCGATTGGTAGTGTCAACAACGGGTTGAGTTGGGTCGGTGCAAGGCACCAAGCCATCGGTCAATTCCACATTGGCGTAAGCCACCGAGCCAAATAACTCCAGATTTTCACTGACCAGATAGCGTAATTCCGCCTCTATGCCCCACTGTACGGCTTCGTCAACATTGACATCAGCAGCACCAGTGGTTTCTACCAGCGAGGAAACACCGTTAAACACTTCGAAGCTGGGCCGCACCTGATAGTCTTCATAGACGCTGTAAAACACCGCACTGGTGTACTGGCCGCGGCCGTCGAAGATAGACCCCTTGGCACCGATCTCGATACTGTCGACTGTCTCGCCTTCGTAGAAGTTCAAGCCTGAGGTCGGGTCTTCGGGGGTTGGTTGAAATACACCGTTTACATCAAAGTTTGGCGCGCCGGGGCGAAAACCATGATCAATGGTCGCATACATATTCAGCGCTTCGCTAAAAGTGTGCGCCAGCTTGATTGTGCCGGTCCATTCTTTATCTACTTTGACTCTAGAATTCACACACGGCGGCGTTTGGGTCGGATCGGCCACGCAAGTCAGTGGCGATTCCAGCACAAACGACGGATCGCTAAAGGTGTTGTCGTTAGCTAAAACCGATCCGATGTAAAAATTTGAGTCGATAATGTTTGTATTATCGCCCTCGAATTCATTGTAACGAACGCCGACCGTTAGCGTGGTTTCGTCACTGATGTAAAAATCATTGTGCATAAACACGGCTTTGACTTCTTGAAGCGTCGGAATATCGAGAATAACTTCAAACAGGCCCTGGCCAGCCACTTGTGTCAATGAGATAGCATCGGTGCTCGAGTCCGAGTCCTGGTAAAAACCACCGGCTTGAAAACTCCACCAATCTGCGGGGTCCACAGTGACGCGCAGTTCGTGCTGGGTATTGTGGTCAAATTCGGTAAACGTCGCTGGCAGTGTGCCTACGGCATAGTCGGTGCTGTCCTGGTCACTATCGCGCGTGTTGTCGCTGAAATAATTACCGCTGAACCAGTTGATCGTAACCGCATCACTAAGCGCCCATTCCAAATGCAGTGTCACCAATTCGTTCTGCTCATCGGTGATGACATCGGGCGAGCCGGCTATCGCTACGCGATCTTCCGCCTCAAGCTGGAAATCACTGGCGGGATCGTTGGCTTCCATCACGATGTATGTGTCGGAGTCCTCGGTTTTCAATATGGTGTAGCCCAATTTGGCCGAGATCGTATC
>RCMY010000203.1_pt1 | contig 55416 bp, 58 predicted proteins | sample 2041341 | NCBI WGS metagenome assembly RCMY01 (sample SAMN09708234, study PRJNA481090) | Marine sediment metagenome, whole genome shotgun sequencing project.
TTTCCTTACATATCAGTTGTATGCTGCGTCATTATTTTTTGTTCCTGCCTTGTCTTGCTTAGAAATCCGAATTTTTAGAGGCGCCCTTATGTTAGATGATGAGAATTTATTTCCAGAAAAGAGTCTAGGCGATAAGAATAAAGAATAAAGAATAAGGAGAACAATTGGCACTAAGAAAGAACAAATCTTCACATTGAATCCATTGTCCTCAAGAAATCATAATTAATTTTGTTCAGATCAAAACAAAAACTAAGATTGCATGTATAATAAAACTGCAGTTAATTTGTTTTTTTTTATAAAGAGGTTAGTACCATATGAAACTTACATCAATTTTCGCAGCAGTTCTTTTATCATTAGCTTTAGTAGGATGTGGCACCCCAACAGTACCTGAGGATTCATACCAGGAAGGCTATGGCACCACCCATGAGGGACAGCCTGCTGAAGGTCGTAACGCATTACCTGAAGATTAGTCTTCAGATAATAAATAACTTGTAGGGATGAAATCTAAAACCTACAAGTTATTTTATTGTTAACAGGCAGACCTGTTTTTATTTACGTTTGCTTAAAAATTGAAAAATCTAATTGATGTCGCTGAAGTAACTTGTAAAACTCTGTACGATTCCTTTTGGCAATACGCGCTGCCTGAGTCACATTCCCTGCTGTAATCTTCAACAAACGCACCAAATAATCTCTTTCAAAACTTTTTCTTGCATCCTCAAATGACGTTAGGAGTATTTCCTCTTGATGCATTGCGTCATAGATTAGCGTTGGCGAAACTAATGGCGCAGTACTTAACACAACACATTGCTCAACCGCATTCATAAGCTGCCGTACATTTCCAGGCCAAGTAGCGCTCACCAAAACCTGCATTGCATCAGGCGAGAATCCATTAATCTCTCTCTCATATTTTTCAGAAAAAAACTGCAAAAAATGATTAGCCAATAATGAAATATCCTCGCGTCTTTCTGCTAAGGTAGGAATAGTCAAGGCCACAACATGCAATCGATAATATAGATCTTCTCGAAAATTCCCTGCGCCGATCTCTGTCTTAAGGTTTCGATGAGTGGCTGAAATAATTTTCACATTAATCGGAATTGTTTGTGCTGATCCAACAGGGCGTATTTGTCTTTCTTGAAGTGCGCGCAATAATTTCACTTGCAACAATAATGGCATATCGCCAATTTCATCAAGAAACAATGTACCGCCTTCAGCCAACTGAAAAAGCCCATCGTGATTCCTAACTGCACCGGTAAATGCCCCTTTCACATGACCAAAAAGTTCAGATTCTAGCAACTGCTCGGGAATCGCACCGCAATTAAGACCCACAAAGGGATTATCAACTCGACTGGACGCATTATGAATTGCACGAGCAAATAATTCCTTGCCAACCCCACTTTCACCATACAACAATACACTGGCATCACCCTTAGCCACAAGCTCCGCTTTGGTCAGCAAATCTTCCATAGCCGCACTTTGCGTAATAATGCCTTCCCGCCAAGGCGCTTTATTTTTTTTAGTTTCTGGTGCTGTTGACGAAGCAAGACTCAATGCCAAACTGACTTGTGTTAGCAAGTTTTTACTATCGTATGGCTTGGTAAGATAGCCAAACACACCACGTTGAACAGCTGCAACAGCATCTGGGATAGACCCGTATGCTGTCAAAATAATCACTGGTAACGTTGGGATAATCCGGTGAATGTATTCAAATAACGCTATACCGTCCATACCACTCATTTGAACATCACTAATGACGAGTTGGGGTCGCGTTAAATCCAAATAATTGATGGCCTCTTCCGCACTTCTTGCAATCGTGGTTTCATAACCCGCAGCAACTAAACGTATTGAGAGCAATTCAAGAAGGTTAGCATCATCATCAACCAAGAGTATTTTATACTTTAATTTATTCATATCACGTTACGTTTAATTCGGGTTCCTTCTAAGGAGATTTTTTTCCATATCTTTAATATCATCAACTTGTTTTTGTAATGATACAGAACGCGCCTCCTCATCTTTTAATTTTTGAGATAAATTGCGCATTTGAATTTTTAAATATTGCTGTTCTTTGAGTAGCAATATAAGTAAAACTCTGAAACCATCAGAGCCAGCAGATAACTTTGTTTTCTGCGGCCATTCATCGAGTAAATGCAACGCGGTTGTCAGATCATGGAAACTTGTATTAGGTAAAGAAAGAAGCAATGCATACCTGGCTCTATCTTGATCACTTCGTTTATCCAAAAAACGTTTACTTACCTCACTATACTCCTTGCTGAGTTCCTGTTCCGTTTTTTTCTGCAACTGCCCATGGTACTTCATCAATCTGCTCAGCTGATTACACGGTTGTGACTGCGATGGCGCTATCTCTGGAATTTGCGGCTGCTCTACTGGAAAATATGCGCAACCAGCCAATACGACGACCACAAACAACACAATTAACCTTTTACATACACACGTCATACAATTTTCTCAAGATCATAGGTCGGCAATGTAAGGCGAAAATGCGCGCCATTCGACCGCTCTATCGTCTCAATTTTTCCGCCATGTGCAAGTGCATATCCGAGAGCAATTGACAACCCCAACCCGGTTCCTTTAATTGGCGAGTCAGGAACACTTTGCCCTTGATAGAAAGGCTCAAATATTTTTTCTTGATCCGCTTCATGAATTCCAACACCGCTATCAATCACATCCAGTTGTATTAACTGGCCTGTTTGCATAGCATTAAATCGAATGCAGCTGCCCTGTGGAGAAAATTTAATGGCATTCGACAAGAGATTGTCTAGCATAATTTTTGTTTTCTCTTCGTCACACTCTAGTAATAACGTTGGGCAGTTCTTTTCTATATGCAACTCTTTGCTCATAATTGAAAGATTCTGATTCTCTAGTACAACATCCAAAATCCCCGAAAGATCTGCTGGATGTTTGACCAGCGCAGACTTATCCGTTTGCAACGCACTAAAACTCAATAAATTCTCAATGTGCTTGTGTAATTGTATACTGCTACTGTGAAGAATATTAGCAATTTGTTGCTGTTTGTCCGTTAATTTTCCTGTCACCCCCTCCGCAAGCAAATCAGCTCCTTCAAGTATCGCCGTCAACGGCGTTTTAAGCTCATGAGAAACATGTCTAAAGAATTGAACCTTCTGCTCCTCTAATTTCAGAAGCCGGCGTCGCATCCAGTCCAAACGTTCTCCTAGATACTTTAAATTCTGCGGGCCTTTAACAACGATCGGCTTAGACAACTCACCTTGACCCAAACTATAAATGGCATTATCAATTTGGCGGATGGGTCTTGTAATAAAGAACGAAAAGACAATCGCCAGTAAAATAACAAATGGAATTAGCGCTATAAGCTGCCGCTTAACACTAGCACGTGCTTGCTCAGCCAGATTCAGCATTTGCGTAACATCTAAATCAATAAAATTATGGCCGATATCAGAAAAAGCACGCGCCCCCTCTAATAACTCCGCAAAATCATCTACCAAACCATTCAATTTTTCAGGATCTTCCGATAGAACAAGCACATCACGATAGATTGACAACTCCAATAAGCGCAATCTCTCCAAAACAAATTTTTGGCCAACGCGTGAAGATAAATCATACAATTTTTCTGCCGCTGCTTCAAACTCATCATGTGCCTGAAAATATCCCTCGAGTAATGAAGTATCTCCCAAGATAAGAGCCTGACGCACACCACGCTCCATCACCATGATCTCATCAATGAGCACGCGATTCTCATGTGTAGTCTCTGTCGCTTGATAGACCGTTTTGCGACTTAACTCGGCCAAATTATCAATTGACATTGCACTATTGACCAAAGCACCAATCAGCGGCAACCCTACCAACGAAAACCCAAATAAAATTAATTTTAAGAAAGACTTTGAATAGGGTCTCGATTGCGTCGAAAACACTGAATCTGATTCGACATCATGGTTAACACTACTACTCATTACATTTATCCTTTCAGTCTAGCAAACTATCAAGTTGAAGGAGTACTGGGTACTATTATGGAATCACCTGTTGACTCAATGCCGTTTGGTAATATCTTTATTCAATATGCTACTCAAGTATCATACGCTGAACATTTAGTTTTTGGGAAATCGCTATGACTAACATCATATAAAATAAACAAAACTACGTTATACCATGACAAACGTCTATGACTATCTCACCCAAGAAGCCTTAATACGATAAAATATTTCTGACTAAGGTACAAAAAAATAATACTACGTGAATAGTTGGAAGGTAATAATAAAATCTCACATACAACAAACGAGGGCCGCCATGAAAAAACTGAAGAATGAAGGCGCATTATTTAAAGAAGCCATGATCGCAGGTGTAAAGTACGCAGAAGATCGCGGCGTCGTCGAATTTGAAACAACCGATTCTGCCAGCGAGAAAATGCTCTACATCTATCGACTACTCGTTCATGACAAGATTATTCAACCCTTGCCAGAAGACCAAGTCGCTGAAAAATCCATCAGACACAAACTCGCCATCTGGCATTCCAAACAACTAGCTAAGGATCACCCATTACTGAAGTAAACAGCTTATTAGATTTAACACCTACACAAAAAATCATAGGTTTCTAAAAAACAAGCCAATATTAACGGATATTGTTGTACAGGATTATCAGAAGGATTTATATTATTATACTCACATGCGTCTGAGAGCTCTCAGACAAACTTATCAGTTTTTTTAACGGAGATTTTCATGAATTATGTGCAACGTATGCTTCTGATCCCTTTAATTATTGCCTTCACTGCCTGCTCAACGGTGTATTACGATGGACTTGAAAAGATAGGCATACCGAAACGTGACGTCATGGTTTATCGTGTTGAAAAAGCTCGTGACACACAGGAAGAAACCAAAGAACAATTCAAATCAGCACTGCATCAATTTACAGTCGTCACCAACTTCAAAGGCGGTGACCTTGAGGCGATTTATAACAAATTAAACGATGAGTATGAAGCAAGTGTTAGCATGGCAGAAGAAGTCAACGAACGTATCGCAGACATTGAAGACGTATCAGAAGCACTATTCTCTGAATGGGAACAGGAAATCACCCAATATAATAGCGCCTCACTTAAGCGCAGTAGTCAAAAGAAGTTAAATGACACCAAAGTACACTACCGTCAGCTTATTTCCTCAATGAAGACTGCCGAAGCAAAAATATCACCCATACTTCGCGTATTCAACGATCAAGTTATGTACCTGAAGCACAACCTCAATGCTCGTGCAATCACCTCACTGAAAGGCGAGTTAGGTGCCATCAAGTCTGATGTGTCTTCGTTAATCCATTCCATGGAAAAATCGATTAATGAAGCGAATGCCTTTATTAATACGATGGAACAACAATAGATTAATAAAGCGGCAAATAATTCATGAGCCAATGTCTGACAGCTAAAGTCGTCCACATTATTGTTGCAAATCTTAGCAATAGCTTACTATTACCTGCAATTAGCGTCTCAATTTGAAAGGTTTTATCTCATCATCCATTTGGCCCAGAATTAATCGGCGCTTCCTAAAGCCTTACCACTCCCGTGAAAGCGAGGAATTAGACATTAAAATTTGGAACAGCCAATTAAATCTTCTGTGGTATAAGAATGGTCGTAAAATCGATTCCCATGTTGCCGGTTCTTTCCTGAAAAGCATTGATCGTAATCTGTAAATATCTAGGAGGCTGTCCGAGAATAGAGATCGTAGCGAGGAGAAGCCATTTTGAGACAGATTTTTTTATCATTTGAGGCGAATAGTTGTTCTATTTAACGAAAATGACCGAGAAATATGACCAAAATAGCTTTTCCGTAGTAGATCATTCTATTCTCGGACAGCCTCCTAGTTCTCTTGTATTGTTATCTGGCACCAGCCACTGAGCGGTAAATAGCTAGGCGCATCCATAGGCGCCTTTTTATCAAAAGCCAACTGTATATATCTGCTATGCAGGTAACATTTAGGGTGATATTTAATTCGATTTGAAATTATAAAGGAATTTTAGCTAATCCTACCTACGCGTCGTCAACCACCACTGCCGTCAAATCCTCAACATCCGCTAAAACAGCCAGCAACTGCGTATAGTTTCTCAACTGAATTTGTAACGCTTGTAATTCCGAACGAAAGTAATGCATTACTCGGGAGAATTAAACGCACCCTTTTGGCTTTTACGATGCCATTTTGCCGTAAAAGGCCGCACAACTTTATTGAGATCAATAACGGCAAATTCGGGTGAATTCGATGCAGGAACACCCATAGGTTTTAAGCGCTTGCTGGGTGATCTTAAACAAAGCATGAATACTATCTAATGCGGTTTGTTCTACGCCATCGATTCGGCAAAGGGCGTGGTGATGCGGCGTGAGTAGCTCAACATAAAGTCCCATGCGGCGTCTTTCTTTGTCGGTGTCAGACGGCTTCCATTCCATTTCCCAGGACGGGTATAGTTTGACTTGTAACCCGGTCAAGTTCCATTGCTCAAAATAGATCTTTAATCTTCATGTCTGGGCCTCTTTGGAAATTATTACGTGTCATACGTTTGGCGCAATGCGCATCGCTTATTACACCCAGCACATAGCCGCCAAATTAAACCCAAGTCACGCCGCATAAATAAAGCAATTTGGTGGCAAATAGTAGCAATATTACGATAGTTTCTCTTTCAAGATGGCATTTACCTGAGCAGGATTAGCCTTCCCTCGCGTCGCTTTCATCACCTGCCCTACCAATGAATTAAACGCCTTTTCCTTACCACTACGATAATCTGCTACTTGTTGCTCATTGGCTGCTAAAACATCATCAATCAATTTCTCAATCTCGCCACTGTCGGAAATTTGTTTTAATCCTTTGGCTTCGATAATGGCGTCGGCATTACCTCCGCTTTCACCTTGCCACATGCCGTCAAATACGTCTTTGGCGGTTTTTCCTGAGATAGTGTTATCACTGATGCGTGTCAATAAGGCGGCCAGTTGCGCTGGATTGATTGGGCTGCCTGTGATTTCCATATCTTCTTTGTTTAAGCGACCACTCACTTCACCCATGACCCAGTTGACGCAGAGTTTGGCTTGTGCGGGGAGTTGCTTGACAGTGCTTTCAAAGTAATCTGCCAGCTCACGAGAGGATGTGAGGTTGGCGGCATCATAGGCTGACAGCTCGAATTCAGCCACGTAGCGATCACGTCTTGCTTCGGGAAGTTCTGGTAAATTGGACTTTACACCTTCAATCCATTCACCTGAAATTTCGACAGGCAATAAATCGGGATCGGGGAAGTAACGATAATCATGCGCGTCACCTTTGCTACGCATGGTGCGGGTTTCATTTTTGTCGGCATCGTAAAGCCGTGTTTCTTGTTGAATGGTTCCACCATCTTCAATAATCTCGATTTGCCGCTGCGCTTCATAGTCGATGGCTTTTTCCAGGAAGCGAAAGGAGTTGAGGTTTTTAATTTCACAGCGCGTACCCAAGGTATCTGATCCTTTCGGTCGCACGGAAACATTGGCGTCACAACGGAAAGAGCCTTCCTGCATATTGCCATCACAAATACCAATCCAACGCACTAACGAATGCAGTTTTTTGGCATAAGCCACAGCTTCTGCACTGCTACGCATGTCAGGTTCTGTGACAATTTCTAGCAGCGGTGTACCGGCACGATTCAGGTCAATCCCGCTCATACCCTGGAAGTCTTTATGCAAGGATTTACCCGCATCTTCTTCCAAATGTGCGCGAGTCAGGTGAACTATTTTTTCTGTCTCGCCGACTTGAATCTTGAGATGACCACCCGCAATAACCGGCAATTCAAACTGACTTATTTGATAGCCTTTAGGTAGATCAGGGTAAAAATAGTTTTTGCGCGCAAAAATCGACGGCGAATTAATCTTTCCCTCGACAGCAAGACCGAGTTTAATGGCTCGTTCGACTGCACCCACATTCAACACAGGCAAAACACCCGGCAGTGCTAAGTCGACTTCACAGGCTTGTGTGTTAGGCGTTGCGCCATAGGCTGTCGACGCGCCAGAAAAAATTTTTGACTGCGTTGACAGTTGCGCGTGTGTTTCAATTCCAATGACCATTTCCCATTGCATGACTAAGCTACCTTCCTTACGACAAAGTTATTCAGCTGGCGCACGAAGATGCCAGTCTGTTTCTTGTTGATATTGATGCGCGACATTGAGCATGTGGGCTTCGGTAAAATAATTACCGATGATATGCAAACCCACCGGCCTATTCTTGTCACCAAACCCGACGGGGACCGACATGCTAGGTAATCCCGCCAAGCTGGCAGCACTGGTGTAAATGTCTGACAAATACATTTGGATGGGATCACTGCTTTTCGCACCCAGGTCAAAAGCCACGGTTGGCGCGGTTGGCCCCATGATGATGTCGCATTGATTATAGGCGTCGGTAAAGTCTTGTGCAATCAGGCGGCGTATTTTCTGCGCTTGGATATAATAGGCGTCATAGTAACCATGCGATAACACGTAGGTACCAATCAAGATACGGCGCTTCACTTCGGCACCAAATCCTTCGGCACGTGTTTTGCGATACATGTCATCCAGATCACTGTATGACTTGGCACGATAACCATAGCGAACACCGTCAAATCGCGACAGATTGCTGGACGCTTCAGCGGGTGCCAGCACATAGTAAACTGGAATGGAAAGCGGTGCATTAGGTAGCGATACTTCCACCGTTTTAGCACCTAGCTTACGATATTGCTCAAGCGCGGCTTCAACCGCCTTTTCCACGTCTGGACTCATACCCTTGGCAAAATATTCTTTGGGCAAACCAATACGCAATCCAGCGAGTGGCTGATCTAAATCACGCAAATAATCTTCTGAGTCACGTTTTAGGCTAGTTGAATCACGTTGATCATGGCCGACCATGACATTAAGCATCATGGCTAAATCTTCTGATGACTTGGCCATGGGTCCGCCTTGATCCAAACTGGACGCAAAGGCGATCATGCCGTAGCGCGACACTAGTCCATAAGTGGGCTTTATACCTGAGATGCCACATAATGCAGCAGGTTGACGAATCGATCCACCGGTGTCTGTACCCGTAGCACCTGGTGCCAACCGTGCTGCCACAGCACAAGCCGACCCACCTGAACTACCACCCGGCACAGCGACGACGTCCCATGGGTTTCTAACCGGGCCATAAAATGAGGTTTCATTACTCGACCCCATGGCAAATTCATCCATGTTGGTTTTGCCAATATTAATCGCGCCGACCTGGTTAAAACGCTCAATCACACCTGCATCATATGGCGAGATAAAATTCGAAAGCATTTTGGAGCCACAAGTGGTTAACCAGCCTTTGGCACAAAAAATGTCTTTTTGGGCAATAGGAATACCGGTTAATGGGCTGGCATTACCCGCAGCAATCATCTCATCGGCGGCTTCGGCCTGAGCAAGACTCATGTCTGCATTGACGGTGATAAAAGCGTTGTAATTTGGATTCTGGGTTTTTATGCGTTTGAGAAATTCCCCGGTCAATTCGACACTGGAAATTTTTTTCTCTGCAAGCTGTGTGGAAAGCTGCTTAAGACTGGCGTTAAACATATTGATTAGTCTGGTGATATAAAAAATTGCGTATAATGTTTGCATCAAGCTTTAGCTTCATTCGATCACTTTAGGCACGAGATAAAGTCCTTCTTCCACCTGCGGTGCAATCGATTGAAATAATTCGCGTTGATCAGATTCGGTCACGTCATCGCTGCGTAATCGCTGAGTAACATCTTGCGCGTGAGACATGGGTTCAACCGCTGAAGTGTCGACAGCTTGCATTTGTTCAATGAGATCAAAAATATCCGTTAACTGAGTTAAAGCCGCGTTGGCTTCATCCTCATTTGTCTCAATATAAGCAAGCTCTGCAACACGCTTTACATCATCAAGAGATATAGTCATTAGATTCTGGAAACCTTATATTTAAAGAAGTATTAGGGTATCATGACCCGTTTAATCAGCACATTCTTTTTTGACACCTCCTACTATCATAAGGGGCTCGATATTAATAACACTAACGGATTTTGCCACTATGTTTAATTTTTTGAACGGTAATATTTTGGGAAGTTATTTCTCAACAGACATGGCTATCGATTTAGGTACGGCCAACACATTAATTTATGTTCGCGGCCAAGGAATTGTGCTTGATGAGCCTTCTGTTGTTGCCATCCGTGACCAAGGTGGCTCCAGCGGCAAAAAAATGATCCAACAAGTTGGATTAGCCGCCAAACAAATGCTAGGTCGTACACCGGGCAATATCACCGCGATCCGCCCGATGAAAGACGGTGTTATTGCTGACTTTACCGTCACCGAACAAATGTTAAAAATGTTCATCAGAAAGGTTAATCCTCCGCGTTTATTCTCAGCCAACCCTCGCATTGTTATTTGTGTGCCGTATGGCTCAACCCAAGTTGAACGCCGTGCAATTCGTGAGGCAGCTTATGGTGCCGGCGCTCGCAAAGTGGAATTAATTGAAGAACCTATGGCCGCAGCACTGGGTGCTGAATTACCAGTTGAATCACCAACAGGCTCTATGGTCGTTGATATTGGCGGCGGCACTACAGAAGTGGGCGTCATTTCATTGGGTGGTATTGTTTACTCAAATTCTGTACGTGTAGGTGGCGATAAATTTGATGAAGCGATCATTAACTATATTCGCCGCAACTACGGTATGTTGATTGGTGAAGTGACAGCAGAATTTATTAAAAAAGAAATCGGCTCTGCTTATCCTGGTTCTGAAGTCCGTGAAATTGAAGTAAAGGGACGCAATTTAGCTGAAGGCATACCACGCAGTTTCACCATTTCTAGTAACGAAATTTTAGAAGCATTGGCGGAGCCATTAAATAGCATTGTCAGTGCGGTAAAATCTGCACTGGAACACACGCCACCTGAACTGGGTGCAGACATTGCTGAGAAAGGTATGGTCATTACTGGCGGTGGCGCATTATTACGTGATGTTGATCGCCTGATTATGGAAGAAACGGGCTTGTCTGTCATCGTCGCAGAAGATCCACTAACCTGCGTCGTGCGTGGTGCAGGTATTGCACTTGAGAACATTGATCATTCCATTGGCATTTTTGCGAACGATTAGATAACTTAACAACTTGAGACCAGTTTACCCTTACAGCCAAACATTAATCTGGATAGATAAGATGTAATGAGTTCAGCACCGCAGTTTTTTAAACATGGCCCTGGCTCACTAGTGCGGCTATCATTTTTTGTATTGCTCTCAATACTGTTGATGGTCGAGGATACGCGACTCAATTATTTCCCTGAGATTCGTCAAACCGTCGCCGTCATCATTTATCCATTACAAATAATTGCACATGTACCCGCTAATATTTATAACTCACTTAAAGAATTTCTTGCGAGTTTCCATTTAATTGAGGAAAATGCTTTTCTAAAACAACGCTATCTTATCGATCGAAAACAACTGCTACAACTTCAGGCGTTAGAAGCTGAGAATATCCATTTACGTCAGCTACTGGGTGCAGTACAACGAATTGAAACTAAATCTATTATCGCGGAGATATTGTATTTTCCACGAGACCCTTTCAATCACAAAGCAACGCTTAACAAAGGTAGTCAACACGACATTCAACCGGGCCAAATTGTTGTTGATGACAAAGGCGTTATTGGGCAAATCACTCAGACTTACCTTTGGTCATCAGAACTCACACTAATTACCGACAACGGCCATGCCGTACCGACACAGACCGTGCGCAATGGCTTACGCTCTATTGTTACAGGCACCGGGAAAAATGGAGAATTAGATGTACGTTATCTGTCTATTAACTCAGATATTCAGCTGGAAGACTTATTAGTCACTTCTGGGATTGATGGCGTTTACCCTCCGGGTTTGCCCGTTGCAGAAATATCAATGGTTGAGCGCAACCCTGCAAATCCATTTGCAAAAATCACCAGCCAACCCATTGCAGGCGTCGACCAAAACCGGCAAGTTCTGATACTGTCATTCATGCCACCCGCACACAAAACACGGCCAGAATTATCGACAGCAGAAACAACAGATAGTCCGTAAGGAAAAAATTATGTCCGTTAACTTCCCTGAACAAGATGCACTCATACCGGCAACGAGCTGGTTTATTTTTTTCAGTTTGGTTATTGCGCTGCTGTTAAATCTATTACCACTACAAGGAATATCTCTTGCATTACGTCCTGATTTCGTCGCATTAACCATTCTTTACTGGAGTATCAATCAGCCTCAACATCTCGGTATAAGCACCGCCTTTCTTATGGGGTTATTAATTGATGTCAGTAATGTCAGCATCTTAGGTCAGCACGCTCTGGCTTACTGTATCGTTGCTTACATTGCGTTCGTATTCCATCGACGCCTACGCATCTTTAATCCATTACAACAAGTACCGCAGATTGTTCTGATTCTCATTCTTATGCAAGTAATCATTCTATTGACGGGTGTGATTGGTGGCGCTGATTTTCCAGGTTGGCATTTTTTCTTTGCCAGTCTAACGGGCATGTTAACTTGGCCGCTCATCTCATTTATATTAGGGATTTTGCGTAAACCAAAAGACGACCCCAATATCATATGAGACATCGAGTAGAGCTACGAAACCACCCACTTGACTTATATCATTTCCGTACAAGGCTAGCAATCAGTGCGGGTTTTGTATTCTTATTATTCATCTTTTTATTTGCCCGCTCATTTTATTTACAAGTTTCCAAAGGGGATCACTATCATACATTGGCAGAGGCCAACAGAATTTCTATACAACCGCTGGTGCCTAATCGCGGCCTAATCTATGATCGCAATGGCGAAGTATTAGCACAAAATTTCTCAGCCTATACATTAGAAATCGTACCCAGCCAGGTCCCTGATCTTGATGCCACCTTGAGTGAATTAGCCACGATCGTAGAGATCTCACCTAATGATCGTCAACGTTTCAGTAAATTACTAAAAGAAAGCAAACGCTTCAAAAGCCTGCCAATACGCACTCGTTTGTCAGACGAAGAAGTTGCACGTTTCGCGGCTAATCGTTACCGATTTCCAGGCGTTGAAATTAATGCCGGCTTGTTACGTGAATATCCCTACGGTGACATTGCCTCCCATGTCATTGGCTACATTAACCGGATCAATGACAAGGACCTAGAACGCCTAGAGGAAAGCAAGGAATTAGATAATTATCGAGGTTCCCATCATATTGGAAAAATTGGTATTGAACAAAGTTATGAGAAGCATCTGCATGGTATAACGGGTTTTGAAGAAGTAGAAACTGATGTTGCAGGCCGATCCGTTCGTGTCATTGCACATACCCCCCCAATTCCCGGCAATGACTTAACACTTTCCTTAGATATTAATCTACAAGAAGTCGCCGTCAATGCATTTGGTGAACGACGCGGCGCATTGGTTGCCATGGATCCAGCAACCGGTGAAATACTTGCATTTGTAAGCAAACCGGGTTTTGATGCCAACCTTTTCGTTGGCGGCATTGATCATGACAATTGGAATTTATTGAATAATTCTGTTGATCGGCCGCTGAATAATCGCGCATTACGCGGCTTGTATCCACCTGGGTCTGTGTTCAAACCTTTCATGGCACTTGCGGCACTGGAACTTAATCTTCGCACACCAGAATACACGCTGAGCGATGCCGGATTCTTTAGTTTACCTAGAAGCAAGCGCCGCTTCCGTGACTGGAAGATTGGTGGGCATGGCATGGTGAATCTTCACAAATCATTGGTTGTTTCGTGTGACACCTATTATTACAGCTTAGCTAATGACATGGGAATTAATAACATTCATCGATTTGTTGCTCAATTTGGCCTGGGTAAGAAAACAGGGATTGATATTTACGGTGAAGTCAGTGGACTGCTCCCCTCTCCCGAATGGAAAATGAGGCGCCACGAACAGAAATGGTATACCGGTGACACCATCTCTGTAGGTATCGGTCAAGGATATAATTTATCAACGCCGTTACAACTAGCTTTTGCCACCACCATCATCGCCAATAAAGGTCAAGCCTATCGCCCACATTTTGTCAGACAAATTCAGAACAATGAAATCGGAACCCTTGAGGAAATCGACGTACACCCACTTTATACGCTAGATATAAAACCAGAAAATATGGCCATTGTTCGTGACGCAATGGAAGCCGTCACTCATCCAGGTGGCACAGCAGCACGTGCTGCCGAAGATGCTGAATACACATTTGCTGGAAAAACAGGTACGTCACAAGTTATCAATATTAAACAAGGTGAACAATACGTTGAAGAAGACGTTCAAGAACGTTATCGCGACCATGCTTTATTTGTTGCTTATGCGCCTGCAGACGAGCCAAAGATTGTTTTATCTATTTTAGTTGAAAATGGCGGGCATGGCGGCGCCGTAGCAGCACCGATAGCACGTCAAGTCATGGATTACTTTCTATTAGGAAAACCGCTTGAGTCATCAACAATTCCAATTACAGAAAACTTTGAAACAGATGACCATTCTCATGATCATCTTTAATTTTCGATGCTTCCCAGCCAAAACAAATTGAGTTTATAAAGGAAAATTGTGTACCAACTAGAAAAATTATGGCACTACTTGGCGCGCTATATTGATGGCTTCCTTTTCGCAGGTATTATTCTATTAATGCTTGTGGGACTAGTCGTGTTGTATAGTGCAACCGGCTCCAATATTTCACGAGTCAGTAATCAAGCCATTAATATGCTTGTGGCACTTGGTGTCATGTGGTTAGTTGCCAATATTCCATTACAACAAATTCTTCGCCTCGCACTCCCTATGTACCTGATTGGCCTTGGTTTATTAATCGGCGTCGCGTTATTTGGTGAAATCCATAACGGTGCAAGGCGTTGGCTTGATGTTGGCATCACGCGCATCCAGCCTTCTGAATTAATGAAACTTGCTGTACCACTCATCATGGCTTGGTATTTTGACAAACACGAAATTACCCTTCGACTTAGAGATTATGCAGGCGCCACCATTCTACTACTCGTACCCATCTTGTTGATCTTGCGTCAACCAGACTTAGGCACTGCACTTTTAATATCCGCCAGTGGTTTTTATGTCCTATTCTTAGCCGGATTATCATGGCGAGTATTAGCCGGATTATTCGTGACAGCAGCTTGCAGTGTACCGATTATATGGTCATTCATGCATGGCTATCAGCGCCAGCGTGTCATGACCCTTTTTGACCCATCACAAGATGCACTCGGCGCGGGTTATCACACCATTCAGTCATCTATTGCGATTGGCTCTGGCGGTTTGGTTGGTAAAGGTTGGCTCAATGGCACACAGACACAACTGGATTTCTTACCTGAACGCAGCACTGATTTTATTTTCGCTGTTTTTTCTGAAGAATTTGGACTCATCGGAAATGTACTACTACTAACACTATATCTTATCGTCATCGCACGTTGCATGATAATCACTGCGAATGCCTCAACACAATTTACGCGATTAGTCGCTGGTTCGATTACATTAACCTTCTGCACCTATATTTTTGTTAATATTGGTATGGTCAGTGGTATTCTGCCGGTCGTTGGTGTTCCATTACCATTAATCAGCTATGGTGGGACATCTATGGTGACAATGCTATTAGGTTTTGGTATGTTAATGAGTATACAAACGCACCCCAAACTGGTAAAAACATGAGTAAAAGCACCGCAAACAATCAGGCAACCAATGTTATCAACTTAATACGAATCACTGCCCTTGTTGTTTTGCTTCCACTGGCTGGTTGCAACAGCACTACAAAATATAGCACCTCAAGCAGCGGCATTAAGGCGAGTCAAAGTGGTGGCGGTTATTATCTTGATGACGGCCCCGATAAAAATCCGCCGGTTAACTTGGATACCCTACCTGATGCCACACCTAAGATTGAACCCCTGCGTGAAGCCAATATGCGGCCCTATACGGCATTAGGCAAGTCATACCAACCCATGACAGCTTTGGGTGAATATAAAAAACAAGGGGTGGCCTCATGGTATGGTCGTCGCTACCATGGCAATCAAACCGCATCGGGTGAGGTCTATGACATGTATGCGATGACAGCCGCACATCCGACACTGCCATTGCCCAGTTATGTCAGAGTCACCAATGTTAAAAATGGTAAAACTGTCGTTGTTCGGGTTAACGATCGCGGACCATTTCTTGCAGACAGAATCATTGACTTATCTTATACAGCAGCACATAAATTAGACATCATCACCAACGGAAGAGGCATAGTAGAAGTTGAAAGTATCATTCCTGGAATTCACTCGGACACCACACAAACACAGGTTCAACAAACATCCGTAACTGAACCCACGATTCAGACACCGATTGCCACAACGGGTATAGATACAATCTATCTGCAGTTAGGCGCATTTGGCACCGCCAACAATGCCAACAATTTTCTATCACACATGCAATCGGAGCTTCCTTGGTTAGGTGACAATATTGGTATTGCAAATGAAAACGGATTATTTAAAATACAAGCGGGGCCTTTTTCAGACTTGATACTCGCAAGACAAGCTGCTGATGAAATAACACAAAAACTTGAGATTCACCCAATGGTTCTAATAGATTAGGCTTGAAAAGTGATGAACACACGGTGATAGCGCTTCAGTTTAATTCAACATCAAACGAATTATTCCGTAGTATTTCACATCATTAATAAATTCCCAGTGATATTCCAGACAGCCAATAATCAATTTGGCAGTTAATTAATTACATGACAATTCAAACAGTTTTAGCTTGGTTTCTTTTTTTATTCCTTCTACCAAGTGTTAGTTATAGTGGTTCATTTAAAAAATCACCCCGCCTACCTGAGCCCATGGTATTCGACTTAGTTTTACCACTAGGAGCCAGCAGAAATGAGTATGAATTTAATTCCTTGGGGCAATACAACTTTGAAGAACATGCCGCCAAAATAAACCCTGAGTTTGAATATGCTTATGCTGACGGATATGGTATTGAATTTGAATTTCCAATGACAAACTCAGAATTAGACGCCTATAAGATGGCATTACAAGGCACATTTAACTTTCTAAATACCGAGAAATTTATTCATGGTTGGCAATATATAGGTGAATACCACAAACATAGTAAAGCGATTGAAAACGATTTGCTCTATATATTTGGTTATCAGTTTAACGAAAACTGGAGCACGCTTAATATGGCAGGCTTTCGCTTTACAGATGCGAGATCAAGAGGTCGTGCGGAAGGACTATTTAATGGTAATCTTTTTTATACCGTCTCAAAAGACCTGATACTGGGGCTAGAAGTCAACTATGAAGCGCGACCCGGACATCCTGATATCGCGTTAATCATGCCTCAAGTTCATCTTCATATTGCGGCACATGCAAAAATACAGTTTGGTTTTGGGATGATGAGATCACACCACGAAAACTTTCCTCATGCGGCAACACGAATTATTTTAGGATTCTAATGTTCACCAAACCTAGAAAATGTTTGATTGACCACACTGATTTTTGGAAAAAAAAAGCCCTACTTTTTAAGTAGGGCTAAGGGGCCTCGTCATGAATCCAAAAATCACATACCAACTTACATCAATAAATCACACATTACTTTGCTTTGAATTCTAAAACTACTAAATGCTTTGCTTCTAAAGGGAACCACTTGGGTTAGTGACAAATATACACCGATATAAATTCCCCATAGCTTAAAATAAAAGGGAAAATAGCCCTTATTTCCAAAGACTCATCATATACTTGATCCAACAATGAAAAATACAGAACAAACTGAACCACTTAAAACCATCGAGATTGATGGTCGCAGCATCACTATTCTCGGTACAGCACACGTTTCAAAAGCCAGCGCTGACAAGGTTCAAGAACTGATCGCCACAGGAAAATATGATGCCGTAGCAGTTGAACTATGCCCCAGTCGTCATAAAGCCATCGTTAATCCTGAGCTATTGGCCCAAATGGATTTATTTCAAGTGATTAAAAGCGGCCAAGCAAGCATGGTTGCCGCGAGTTTGGCGTTGGGTGCCTTTCAACAACGCATGGCAGAACAAATGGGGATAGAACCGGGTGCTGAAATGCGTGTTGCGATTAAGGATGCCACCGACGCCAAATTACCCATCTTATTAATAGACAGAGAAATAGGCACGACACTCAAGCGTATTTATCGGAACGTTCCCTGGTGGAAGCGGTTCGGTTTATTTGGCGGTTTAATTGGTAGCGTAGTTAGCCAAGAAAAAGTCAGCGCAGAAGAAATTGAACGGCTCAAAGAAGGCGATGTGCTGGAGAGTACATTTTCTCAGTTTGCCGAGGATGAGAAAGACTTATTTAGACCACTCATTAGTGAACGTGACGAATATATGTCCGCACGTTTACGAAAGGAAAGTCAGGAGAATCAATATCAACACATACTCGCCATCATTGGAGCTGGTCATTTGAATGGCATGGTGGAACAACTGAACACCAACACCTCCCAGGATCCAAACAAAATCATAGATGAACTTGACGCCATTCCTAAATCATCCAACTGGTTTAAGTATCTACCCTGGTTTATTGTGGGGCTGATTCTAGTCGGCTTTACGATCGGCTTTATGCGTAGCCCGGAGATAGGCACCGCAATGATCATTGATTGGGTGCTTATCAATGGCGGACTTTCTGCATTGGGTGCAGCCATCGCTTTTGCGCACCCATTAACCATCATGACTGCTTTCTTTGCCGCTCCATTAACCTCGTTAAACCCAACCATCGGTGCGGGAATGGTGGTCGCGGCAGCTGAAACGTATATACGCAAACCAAAAGTCGCTGACTTCAATCGACTCAGAAGTGACGCAACCACATTGAAAGGCTGGTGGAACAATCAGGTCACACGCATCTTACTCATATTTATATTGGCGACATTAGGCTCTGCAATTGGGACATATGTTGCTGGCTTTAGAATTTTTGAACGACTAAGTGGCGGTTAATAAACCATGTTTGGTTTTTTTGAACGTCGCATAAACCCGTTCCCACCAGAGCATCCCACAGAACCGCCCAAGGGCTTATATCAATTTTGTCGACATTACACCCGTGGTATAGAGCCTTACCTGATATTGATGGGTGTACTGACAACCTGCCTGGCCGTTAGCGAAGCCTTACTTTACGGCATTTTAGGACAGATGGTCGACTGGCTAACAGAAAGAGACTCTCAAAATTTTCTACAGGATGAGTGGCAAACCCTACTGGGTATGTCTGTCTTTATATTAGTTTTTATACCAATTATTGTGTTGTTACATTCACTGGTGATACACCAAACACTCATTGGCAACTTCCCGATGATCATCCGCTGGATGTCACATCGCTACCTTCTCAATCAAAGTTACGCCTTTTTTCAGAATGAATTCAGTGGCCGCATTGCCACCAAGGTGATGCAAACTGCTTTAGCGGTTCGTGAAACCGTAATGAAGCTACTCAACGTCATGTTGTTTGTCACCGTCTACCTCATTACGACCCTAATATTAGTCGCTAATGCTGACCTACGTTTGTGTATACCGCTGCTTATTTGGTTATTCGCTTATATCTGCATTCTCTATCGCTTTATTCCACGATTAAGAAAAGTTTCTATCCTGCAAGCTGATGCACGGTCAGTAACAACCGGCCGCATCGTCGATAGCTACACCAATATCCTCACACTCAAACTTTTCTCACATAACCAACGTGAATCCGGCTATGTGAAAGAAGCCATGCATGAATTTATGGCGACTGTGCATCCGCAAATGCGCTTGGTGACATGCCTTAATATCAGTGTCTGGTCGATCAATATGTTGTTGGTATTTTTCACAGGCGCACTGAGTATTTATCTATGGTCAAACAATGCCATCAGTCCCGGTTCTATTGCCATTGTTTTGAGCATTGCCATACGCTTGACAGGCATGTCTCACTGGATCATGTGGGAAGTCAGCAGCCTATTTGAAAATATCGGAACCGTACAAGATGGCATCAACACTCTTTCTAATCCACAAACTGTTGTTGATAAACCAAATGTAAATAACTTAGCCATCACGCAAGGCATCATCAATTTTAATCATGTCAACTTCTCATACTATAAACAAGATCATACAAACAAAACCCACATCTTTAATGATCTTAATTTACAAATAGCTGCAGGCGAGAAAGTCGGCATCGTAGGTCGTTCAGGTGCGGGCAAGTCAACATTGGTTAATTTGTTATTACGCTTCTATGATATTCAACATGGCAGCATCAGTATTGACAATCAAGATATTAGTCAAGTTAATCAGGACAGCTTACGCGCCAACATCGCCATGGTGACTCAAGACACTTCACTGCTCCATCGATCCGTACGGGACAATATTTTATTTGGCAAACCCGATGCGACTGAAGAAGAAATGATAGCTGCCGCCAAGCAAGCTCAGGCACATGAGTTCATCCAAAAGCTCGAAGATATCAAGGGCCGCAAAGGCTATGATACCCACGTCGGTGAACGCGGCGTCACCCTCTCTGGTGGCCAACGCCAACGTGTTGCCATTGCCCGAGTGCTACTTAAGAATGCACCCATATTGGTGTTGGATGAAGCAACAGCTGCATTAGATTCGGAGGTGGAAGACAGCATTCAACAAAGCCTGTATCAACTGATGGAAGGAAAAACTGTCATCGCCATTGCCCACCGTCTATCAACCATTGCTGCGATGGATCGCTTAATCGTTTTTGACCAAGGTCGCATTGTCGAACAAGGTAGCCACGCCAAGCTCATTTCTAACAATCAACTTTATGCGCAACTATGGAACCATCAGTCCGGTGGGTTCTTGGGTTTATTAGACAATGAATATGACAAAAAAGACTAACTCCCAAATCCTAAATTTTTTATTCGAAAAAATGCCCCGCTGCCAAGCAACGAGGCATTACAAATACGCTTCAAGCTTCTTATTCAGATTAAAGTGTTTTTGCTTGACTACGACGTTGTGAAACACCAACTAAACCAACTAAACCAAGCCCCATCAGTGCCAGCGTAGCAGGCACAGGAACAGCATTTGGCCCACCTGGATTAGTAACCGAACCACCAGCTGAACCAATAATGACGGCTGTACCACTATTATCAACTGCAAGAACAGGTATGCTACTCGTGTCAGCAAAACGATTATGACGTGGTCCACCTGTCAAGTCAGCATTAGTCAATCCAGAAAATGCGGCATTACCCGCTGCCGTCAGGTTAGCGCCGGCCCCACCACCACTAACTAACAAAAGTTAGGGCTGGGAGTAGCGATGTTACCCAACCATACCCATTGGACTGACTGAACAAACCACCACCAGTACCCAGAAAGTTATCAATAACTGCTGCATTAGTTGTAAAAACCGCTCTTTCAGTTGAGGATAAACCACCGCCAACTCTGGTGCCTGAGTCCATCATAATAATACCGATATTATTAATGTTGACGGTACCAGTACCTGCAAAAAAGTCAGTGATGCCCGCAACACCATCAATATTAGTAAAACTCCAACCACCGCCACCAGCTAATGAAGATAGATTAAAAGCTGAAGTTGCTGCCGATTGTGCTTGACCACTACTACCTAAATTTACAACATTCAAATTACCATTCGTGAGTGTTGAAAATGAAGTTAGGTTTTCCAATGCGCGCTGCATGAAAAGCCACCCTAAATTATTTGTTCCGCCTGATGAACTGCCATGATCATCCGCTTCTGTACCAGCTAGAATAAAAGGACCTGCATGAGCCACACTAACAAACATTACCGACGCAATTAATGCACTAATTAATGTTTTCTTAAACATAAATGTAGGCTCTATCACCGTTAGTTATTGGCAATCATGCAACCCAATGAATTTACAATAGGATATTAATTGCTGGCTTTTTTGTTAATGCACTGTTTATAAAAGAAAACCCGTGTTTATTTGTAGTGAACCAACAATTAACGGTGATAGAGCCTAAATGTATCTTTAATTCAAAAAACAATAGCATTAATTAACACTATACAAATACTTTGAGCAATTTTTATGCCACACCTATATGCATATGTTTTATCAATTGGTTATGTATTTTTAATAAGAAATAAATTTATCTCATGTAAAACATTTCGTCATGTACTAAAGTACTAAAATTCTTTGCAAATGGATCAAACTATTTTTTTAAAACCCTACAATTTAGATAAAAGTCAGCTAAAAATAGAGAAATAAAACACGTAAAAATGAACAAACTGATAAAATCACAACATTCATTTTGCGATCAAAAAGCCATCTTACTTTTTCCTAAGCCCGCTCTCTGATAAACTCTCTGTTTTTATTTGCAATGCCTAAACAACAATTGCTGACTAATTTGATTAGCAATTCCCTACCTACTGAGGAGCTTTGAATGTTTGACAAATCCGACCGACTAGCGCTGTATTCCAACATCTTATCAGCCGCTCTTGGAGTTTTTATTATAATCTTTACCGACCTTTTATTCTCCGGAATAATGCTGATAATCAGCGCCTTGGCACTTAACTATACGCTTCGTCACCTCAACAAAACTGCGTTCACTATTTCTAACTTAGAAAGAACAATCACTATCCAAGACAATAGTGGCAGCAAAGCAGCCGAGACACAAAAACATGCGGTTGTTACTAATCAATCAGGTCTTTCAGAATTTTGGTGTAGAAATATCAACTCTAATGGATTTGTTAGCTACATCACCATTAATGGTGCATCGCCTGCTGAACAAGTACAAGAAGACAGCAACACACATGCAGCGATCAAGTTTGATGGCAACTTAAAATCAGGGCAAGCATTTGATATCGAGTTATCTTTCAACCATAAAGACGCGTTTAAAGACACCCAGTGTAAACTTGCACATACGGTAGATAATGAAACCAATTTATTACGTTTAGTGATTAACTTACCTGGAGGACGCCCCGTTACTTCTGCAAGCGTTTCATGCAAGGTAGACGATGTTGAGACCGCCCAGCTTCCACCCGTTATTACTGATAACGGAAATGTTGTAGCTGAAATTAGAAACCCATTAATCGGTGCAACCTATTACTTACAGTGGGATTGCCCTAAGCAAAACCTAGTGGACAAACTCGACCACATTTTTGCTACTAAATAATTATTGATAAAAACCAAAAATTTCGGCCCTTATATTCGTTACTGAATATAAGGGCCGTTTGTCATTCTAGTTCACATATTATGAACCATTCAAGCCGTTGATATGCCATTATGACGCAACAAAGCATCAATACTCGGTTCACGCCCACGAAAAGCAATAAATGATTCGAGTGCTGGGCGACTACCACCCACGGAAAGAATTTCTTTCCAAAAACGCGAGCCTGTATCCGCATTAACAACATTGCCAGCGCCACTTTCTTCAAACATGCTGTACGCATCCGCAGACAGCACCTCAGCCCATTTATAGCTGTAATAACCTGCCGCATATCCGCCCGCAAAAATATGCGCGAAACTGTTTGCAAAACGATTATATGCCGGCGGAATCACAACAGCGACTTGCTGACGAATTTCATCCATAAGCTGCAACACCGTTTTATCGCCAGCTGGATCAAAATCGTAATACAAGTGCATATCAAATAATGAAAACTCAATCTGACGCAACATTTGCAAGCCACTTTGGAAGTTCTTAGCGGCCAACATTTTGTCGTATAACACACGAGGAAGCGACTCGCCACTGTCAATATGCTGTGTCATATCGGTCAACACATCCCACTCCCAGCAGAAATTCTCCATAAACTGACTTGGCAGCTCGACAGCGTCCCATTCCACTCCATTGATACCCGACACACCTAAATCCTCTATTTGCGTCAACAAATGGTGCAAACCATGGCCGAATTCATGAAACAACACATTGACTTCGTTGTGCGTAAACAAAGCCGGGCGAGATTTTCCATCAATACTGACGGGCGCTGAGAAATTACAGTTTAGATAAGCTACTGGTGTTTGGATAGCATTCGCTTCTGATCCAATACGTCGCCGAGTAATGACACTATCCATCCATGCCCCACCGCGTTTCGTCGAGCGCGCATATAAATCAAGATAAAACTGCCCGATGAGCTTGCCAGTTGAATCGCTGATATTGAAAAGTTTAACATCAGGATGCCAACATTGAACTTTATCCGAGACATCTGCCTGGACAATCTTAATGCGATAAAGATTTTCTACCAGTTTAAACATGCCCGGCAAAACTTTAGTCTCAGGGAAATACTGTTTCACCTCCTGATCCGAAAAGGCATAACGCGCTTCCCGCAGCTTCTCGCTGACATACGCCAAGTCCCAGGCTTCCAATGACTCTAAATTTAATTTCTCAGTAGAAAATAACTGCAATTCTTTAAAATCACGTTCTGCATGAGGCCGTGCTTTGGCCGCTAATTCACTCAAGAACGCTAGCACTTGCTTTGGTGTCGAAGCCATTTTTGTCGCCAGCGACACTTCCGCATAACAACTGAAACCTAGCATATGCGCTTCTTCCTCGCACAATTTAAGCATACTGTTGATCAACGGCGCATTATCCCATTCGCCATCATTCACTTGACTGGGATCTTCGCAATTGAGTTCACTAGCACGAGTAGTAAAAGCACGATACATTTTCTCGCGCAATGCTCGATTATCCGCGTACTGAAGAACCGGTAAATAAGATGGCATTTGTAAGGTAAATTTCCACCCATCACCCAATGTTGCATCATTTTCAGCAGCTTCTTTTGCAGCTTGTATTGCATCTTCTGGAATACCGGCCAGCTCATCCGCATTCTCAACAACCAATGAAAACTTATTCGTTGAATCCAACAAATTGTCACCGAATTTAGATGAAAGTGCCGATAAGGCTTCTTGAATTTCAAGAAAACGTGCTTTTTTTTCTTCTGGCAATTCCGCACCACCCAGCCTAAAATCACGCAGCTCATTTTCAACTATTTTCTTCCGCTCTGAGCTTAACTGTTCAAATTCTTGACTATTACGTAGCTGTTTAAATTTCTCAAATAACTGTTGATCTTGTCCTAGCTCTGCATAGAACTGAGTAACTTTTGGCAAATTAGCGTTATATACTTCACGCAACTCTGAGCTATTCATCACTGCATTTAAGTGCGAAACTTGACCCCAAGCACGAGACAAACGTTCTGTTATATCTGCCATGGGTTGCACGAAACTTTGCCAAGTTGGCTCCACCGCATCGCTACGGACTTTGTCGATGACGGCGCGACTTTCATCAAGCAGCTTTTCTACCGCCGGTGTAATGTGTTCGTTTTTAATTTCTTCAAATCGCGGTAATCCAGAAAAATCAAGTAATGGATTTATCATATCACTCCAAAATTAGTGTTTTGTTACGGGTTATTGGGTTATTGGGTTATTGGGTTATTGGGTTATTGGGTTATTGGGTTATTGGGTTATGCGTAGATAAGTTTAACAAGTCTTAGTTCAAATCTTCGTAAACGACATTGCCATTGACTAAAGTATATTTCACTTTGCCAGGCAGCTCCATTCCCAGGAAGGGTGTGTTTTTACCTTGGCTTTTAATCGCTGTAGTCGCCACCTTCCAATATTCTTCGGGGTCAAAAATACATATGTCGGCGGCGCTGCCACATGATAAGTGACCTGTATCAATACCCAGTATTTTTGCAGGCATTTCGGTAATCTTGGCTATTGTACTCACTAATGACACACGCATTTCCATGCCCCATTTTAACGTCAATGGCAATAATAACTCGACACCCGTTGCGCCGACTTCAGCTTCCCCAAAAGGCAGCAGCTTGGCATCTTCATCAACCGGCGAATGATCTGAACATACGGCATCAATCGTGCCATCCTGTAAACAAGAACGCAAGGCATCTCGATCGCTCGCACTGCGTAATGGCGGCATCAGATGACAATTAGAATCAAAAAACCCAATGTCCATTTCAGAAAGATGAAGATGATTAATTGAAACATCGCAGGTTACAGGCAGGCCTTGCTGTTTGGCCGTTCGCACCATATTAAGCCCTTCGGCACTAGACAATCGACACAGGTGGAGATTAACGCCCGTCTCTTTCGCTAATAATAAAATATTGGATATGGCAATTGTTTCTGCACACACAGGAACGGACGGCAAACCCAGTCTAGTAGCTATTTCACCATCATGCGCCACACCATCGTTGGTTAAACTCGCATCTTGAGGTCGTAACCATACACTGAAGCCAAAAGTAGATGCATAACGCATAGCTTGCATCATGACGCGCAGATTTGTCAGCGGCACTTCTGACTGACCGAAAACAATACAACCTGCGTCATTTAGCTCAGCCATTTCCGTTAGCCGTTCACCTCTCAGTCCTTGTGTTAGTGCTCCAATGGGATAAATATTTGCTGAATTAAGACTTTTAGCACGGTACTTTAACATTTCAACCAGACCAGGTTCATCCAACGGTGGATCCGTATCAGGCGGACAAGCAAAGCTAGTGATGCCGCCCGCAACCGTTGCTTCCATTTCTGACTCTAGTGTCGCTTTATATTCAAGACCTGGCTCACGTAACCGAACTGACAAATCAACCAAACCCGGGCATACAACCAATCCTTTTGCATCAATCACTCGATTAGCCTGAAAATTAGTTGTCCCTTTTCCTATCACACTGATTCTACCTGCGGAAATAAAAATATCCTGCACCGCATCAACCTCATTTTTTGGATCAATTAGGCGTCCATTTTTAATATGAATTTTCATTACGCTAGCTCCCCACCAGCATTGACATAACCGCCATTCGAACAGCCACACCAAATGTCACTTGTGGCAAAATGACTGATTGTTGTCCATCCGCCACAGATGAATCAATCTCAACACCACGATTCATCGGGCCAGGATGCATAACAATGGCATCAGAACGAGCTAAAGACAGTTTCTTCTGGGTAAGGCCGTAATATTTAAAATATTCCTCTGAGCTAGGGAGACTCGCACTCTGCATGCGCTCGTTCTGCAAACGCAGCATCATCAACACATCGACATCTTGCAAGCCTTTTGCCATATCGTGATAAACATGCACACCCAATCGCTCAACCATATTCGGCAACAATGTTTTAGGCGCAATAACCCGTACCTCTGGCACACCCAATGTAGTCAATGCATGAATCTGGGAGCGTGCAACTCTTGAGTGCAAAATGTCACCAATAATAGCGACACGTAAGTTATGAAACTGCTTTTTGTAACGCCGGATAGTAAACATGTCCAGTAATGCCTGTGTGGGATGCGCATGACTACCATCACCAGCATTAATGACATGAATTTCTGGATGAACATGACGTGCGATTAAATGCGCCGCGCCGCTTTGTGAATGCCGAACAACAAATATATCCGCATACATAGCAGAAAGGTTATTAACTGTATCCAGCAAGGTCTCGCCTTTGGTCTGCGAGGATGCAGCGATATCCAGATTAAAAATATCAGCTGACAGTCGTTTTGCGGCGATATCAAATGTTGTGCGTGTCCGTGTACTGGGTTCAAAAAATAGATTAAACACAGACTTACCACGCAACAGAGGTATTTTCTTAACATCGCGCTCAGTCACACCAACAAATGATTCTGCGGTATCAAGTATTTTTACTAAGATAGCAGCAGGCAACCCCTCTGTGGTAAGGAGATGTTGTAATTCACCGTTTTTATTTAACTGTGGATTCCTGTTATTCATTCTGGGCAATGTTTGTCAAATAAACTCAGACTTAATTTTCCATCATCTCCTTGCTGCAAACTCACCAATTTATCCGACGTCAAATCGAGTGACGTACCAACATACTGCGCTGCAATCGGAAGTTCTCGTCCGCCACGATCAACTAATATTGCAAGACGGATACTAGACGGTCGACCATAATCAAACAACTCATTCATTGCAGCACGAATCGTTCGTCCAGTATAGATTACATCATCCACCAAGATGATATGACTACCAGTTACTTCAAACGGAATATCTGATGGCTTAACATCTGGATGCAAGCCAATTCTATCAAAATCATCACGATAAAATGAAATATCCAACATACCTAACGGTAGCGTTAATTCCAAATTATGGTGTAAGCGTTCCGCCAACCACATACCACCTGTCCGAACACCAACAAGCGCCACGTTCTCATTTATTTCTGAGCGTAATTTTTCTTCTAATTCAGTAAATATTTTTTCTGCGTCAAGCAATGTTGATTGTGTTTTGTTCATCAAAATAAGATTGAAGTATTTGTTGTGCGGCAACTTGATCAAGCATCCGTTTCTGCTTTCTACCGTTGACTCCCTGTTCACGCAGCATTTCGCTGGCAGTAAGAGATGTATAACGCTCATCAACCATAGTCACGTCAATGTTAAAACGCCTTTCTAAACGCCGTGCAAATCGTTGACTTAATCGGGTTAATTCATGTTCAGTCCCGTCAACATGAGTTGGCAATCCTACGACGAATAAGACCGGCTGCCATGCTTCTGTCAATTGTGCGATTGCCAAAAACCGCTGTTCAGTTTTCTCGTCGTCAATGGTTAAATGAGGATGAGCTAGTCCGATACCGCACTCACCTATAGCCACTCCGATACGTTTTTTTCCAAAATCAAAAGCTAATACTGTACCCGAAAGCGGACGCTGTTTAACCTCAGTGGCATACAACTGGTCACTTGGCTGCGCCATGCCGTCCTTTCAATGATGAATCAAGCATGACCCACCTCATTAGACAAATTGGCCAAGTCAACACCCAATAACTGTAATGCAGCAGGCATCCGTTCTTCAAACGACAAATCAAAGAGTATATTAGAAGATGCGGGTACTGTAAGCCATGAGTTCTGTGCAATTTCTTGTTCAATTTGTCCTGGTTCCCATCCGGAATAACCCAGCGCAATGAGCATTTTGTCTGGACCTTCAGAATTGGCAATGGCACGTAAAACATCAAGCGATGTTGTCAACTCAACTTCCTCGTTGATCTTTAATGTTGATTGCCATTTACCACCCATGGAGCTATGCAACACAAACCCACAGTCCACCTGCACAGGGCCACCAAATACAATTGAAGTATCGTTTGATTGTGCATCAACACCTGAAATACTCAATTGCTTTAACAAACTCGTTAAAGTTAAATCTGTCGGTCGGTTTATTACCAACCCTAAGGCGCCCTGCTCGTTATGTTCACAAATATAAGTCACCGTTTTTGAGAACACCGAATCAATCATAGACGGCATAGCAATTAAAAATTGGTGTGTCAGATTAACATTTTTCATGGGTAAACTAATAGCACTCGTTTATGACAAAAAATTACTCAAATAGCTAAACCCAATAAGCCGTACGGGTCATTACTTTTGACCCCATTTTCATTGCTATTTTCACAGGCACCGGCAGATCTACACCGCCTTGCGACATGGCCATCGTGGCATGGCTGGCTTCATCAATTTGCATTTGCGTTACGATGGCTCGACTTTTTACGTCTTGATCAGGCAATCGCTTTAAGTGCCCGCCCAGATGTTCGCCCACTTGATGCTCAGTTTCAGCAAGAAAACCTAGGTTCCATTTATCACCTAGCATTCCAGCTACAGCTCCAATAGTAAAAGAACCGCCATACCACAATGGGTTGAGAAAACTTTTGCGACCATTTAGCTCAGCAATTCGACGCTCCGTCCAAGCCAAATGTTCCGTTTCTTCACGAGCAGCTTGTATCAACACTTCTTGTACTTCTTCATTTTTCGCAGTTAATGCCTGACCTTGATACAACGCCTGCGCACATACCTCGCCCACATGATTAATCCGCATTAACGCTGTTGATTCCTTTCTTTCACTTTCGCTCAAATCGGCTTCAGGCAAGTCACTACCGGGTACTGAGCGTAATGTTATGGCGGGTGTTAACAAGGTACGCAAAGCGCTGTCAAAACCAATAATAAGTTTATCAATATTTAGCATGATGACTTCCTGTAAAAACTAACAATTCAATAGTGCCTACTGTCACAAATAACTTGGCGCTCCTCTCACCCATTATTGTATACCCATTTGCCGTGCCAGTAATGTAACGGGATGTAACACTTCAACATCTGTTGTTTGTAGTCCACTGGCAATATACATCGAACAACCAATGTTTGATGTGGCAATATAACGAGCTTTACTCTGCTTAACTGCCGACAGTTTATCTGCCTGCAACTTAGATGCCATTACTGGCTGATCGAAAAAATAAGTTCCCGCTGCACCGCAACATTGATCATTACCCGCTAGTGGTGAAACTTGCAGACTCGGGATACGCGCCAATAAGGTGTATGGGTAGGACTCGCCATGCAAAACATTTCTTAGGCTACAAGGGTCGTGTACTGCAACCTGGCACGGCAAAGACGCGATCTCAACATCATCCCAACCTTCTGCTGTCACAAGAAATCGACTAATGTCTACTATGGTCAACGTAAAACCAGTTTCATCATAATGCTCTGATGCTTTGTTTGTTTGGCCTACATTACCCTCTTTCAACTGAACACCACAACCAGATGCCGTGGTAATTATTGTATGTATATTTAAAGTTTCAAACGCTTTCTGGTTTTGCAGAGTTAGCGTTGCACCCATTGCCATATCGCCACCATGCTGGTGTATTGCACCGCAACATGTTTGCGCAGATGGAATATGCACTTTATAACCAAGACGATTCAGCACGTAAATTGTTGAATTAAGCGTCACAGCATCCGCTAACCGCGCCACACAACCCAAAAACAAGCCCACTTCACCACGTTGTTTGCCGATTGCCGGATATGTTTCTTTCCACCCTACTGCAGAAGTTTTTTGGTCAACAGTTGAGGCGCAAGGTTTTTTAACAGGTGGCAACTGAGAAACCAAACTTTGGATTTTAGTTTTCTTCAGAAAATTCAACTGCTGCAGCCACTGTTGCAAACCAATTTTCTGAAACAGACGAATAGGTGAGCGTAAAACATCAAGACGCCCAGGCTTAGCAAGCAATTCTTTTTCCAGAAAAGCACGCAACTTATTTTTTTTTGCTAAAGTTGAACTTTTAATCGTATCGGGCGATGCAATAATCATTGCACGTGCTTCATCAATTAATTGCCCATAAACTACATTATTAGGACAAATCGATTCACATGCACGACAGGTTAAACAACGATTCATATGCTGAACAAATTTCTTATTTAGTGGAATATGACCACTTGCCACACCATTCATCATTTGAATACGTCCACGTGGCGAATCAGCCTCTGACATGGTCAAACGATAGGTTGGACAATGCGGCAAACACAAACCACAAGAAACACAACGATTGGCCTCAACACGAATAAATTTTGCAGACGCCTCTGATTGATCAACTAAACCCACTTAACTCTCCATAAAACAAATCAAACGCCTTAGCAAGCTATATTAACGAGACCTACCTTTATAGCTAACCATCTTAACGAAAAAAGATATCAGAAATCATAACAAACCCAGAACCTTAATTTTAGGTCATACTATAGGCTTAAAAATCGATAATCTCGACGAAGTGTAACTTATTTTCATAATTTATTTTTCACACTCAACTGGCGCCTAAACAGTCAATTAACAGCAAACGCACATCAATGATACATTTTTCACTTGCCATACACATGAAAATTGCCGTAAAATCACGCGCTTCGAGTTTTATACTTCCTTGTAATCACACAAACAAATAGGCAAGCATATGGTCATTATTAGGCTGGCACGAGGTGGCGCTAAAAAACGCCCTTTTTTCAACATGGTAGTAGCTGATTCCCGTCACAAAAGAGACGGTCGTTTTATAGAGCGCGTTGGTTTTTATAATCCGAGAGCAACGGGTGGTGAAGAAGCATTACGCATAGAAATAGAACGCATTAAATATTGGCAATCTCAGGGCGCACAGCTTACCAGCACAGTCACACGACTCATCAAACAGTCGGGTGTACAAAAGGAAGCCTTAGCAAATAGCTAAAAAAACGAATCAACCAACGACTCCAATGGTCGTCATGGGGCATATTACTGGTGCGTTTGGTATTCATGGTTGGATAAAAGTGACGCCCTATACTGAAACCATTGTTAGCTTGCTTGATTATTCAGTATGGTGGCTACGTAGAAATGAAAGTGAATGGCGCGAGGTTGAAATAACAAGTGGTCATACTGCGGGAAATGCGTTGACCGTTCAATTGAAAGAATGTACCGATCGTAATGAAGCCGCCAAATATAAAGGGATGCAAATTGCTATTCCACGCGATCATTTCCCAGATTTATCAGAAAGTGGTGAAGAAGGTTACTATTGGTCAGATTTGATTGGCTCAGAAGTTGTTAATATACAAGGTGAAAAACTCGGCAAAGTTACTGGATTATTAGAAACTGGCGCAAACGATGTACTACAAGTTCGTGATGTCGACAGTCCTAATAAAAAGGAAAGACTCATTCCTTATATTGAACCGGTAATTAAGGAAATTGATTTAGCTTCCTCAAGGATAATTGTTGACTGGGACTTAGACTACTGAGGTGACGAATAATGCCTTATGAATTTGACGTCATCACACTGTTTCCTGAAATGTTTAGCGCCATTACGCAACATGGCGTTACTGGAAAAGCGAAAAAGAATAATATTTTTCAGTTGCATACCTGGAACCCACGGGATTTTACTAAAAATACTCACCGGGCAGTAGATGACAGCCCATATGGTGGTGGTCCCGGCATGGTAATGCAGGCGCAACCACTGGAAGATTCCATTAATTGCGCCAAGGCAAGACAAGCAGCACTTGGTTTGACAGATACGCCGGTTGTTTATCTTTCGCCTCAAGGAAAACAACTTGATCATCAAATGGTCATGCAGTTAAATGGGCAAGCTGGATTAATATTGCTCTGCGGGCGATATGAAGGTATTGACGAAAGATTGATCAGTCGTCAAGTCGATCTTGAGGTCTCTATTGGCGACTATGTTCTTTCTGGCGGAGAATTGGCTGCGATGGTATTAATTGACGGCATAGCAAGACAGCTGCCCGGAACATTGGGTGACCCTGAATCAGCGAATCAGGATTCATTTGTGAGTGGCTTATTAGACTGCCCCCACTACACGCGGCCTGAGAATTATCAGGGAGATGCAGTGCCTGATGTTTTAATATCGGGTAATCATGCGCGAATAACTAGATGGCGCTTACAGCAGGCGCTAGGACGAACATGGTTAAGGCGGCCTGACCTGTTAGCATTAAAGATTGCCCTTGGCATGTCCAAGGAAGAAGAAAAGTTACTGAAAGAATTTAAACAATTCAGCAATAGAAGTAATTAAACTAAGCGGAAATGAGGAGTAAAAAATGAATTTGATTGATCAACTAGAAAGCGAAGAAATCAGTCGCCTAAACAAAGAAATACCAGAGTTCTCTCCAGGTGATACGGTTGTCGTTAATGTTAACGTCGTTGAGGGTGAACGCAAACGTGTCCAAGCATACGAAGGCGTGGTCATTGCAAAGCGTAACAGGGGTCTGAATTCAGCATTTATTGTTCGCAAGATTTCAAGTGGCGAAGGTGTTGAGCGTACATTTCAAACATACTCACCATTAATTGCAGGTATTGAAGTAAAACGCCGTGGTGATGTTAGACGCGCAAAGCTTTATTATTTAAGAGAGCGTTCTGGTAGATCAGCGCGTATCCGCGAGAAGTTGCCTTCTCGTACTACTGCCAAGAAACAAAGCTAACAACTTTACTTTCAGCGATCAATCAAAAAAGACGTACACAATAGTCGTATACGTCTTTTTTCTATCCGTTTTAAAAATCAGCTCAACTAAAGCAGCTCATTGACATTCTCAGGCGGCCTGCATACCCTTGCTTCATCGCCACGAACGACAATGGGTCGTTGAATCAAATCAGGATTATCCACCATAACCTTAATTAATTCATCATCAGATATTGAGCCAAGATCACGCGCTAAAGGCTCATCTTTACGTAAAATATCTCGCAGCGTTAAGTTTAGCTTACTAACAAGTTCACGCAATTTTTCTTGTGTTAAAGGCGTTTCATAATAATTAACTGAATCAAAGTCCACGCCGCTATCCTTAAGTATTGCAAGTGTTGCTCTACACTTACTACAAGTAGGCTTTTGGAAAATAGTTAGCTTCTCACTCATCTCCTAAATACCACATTCCGTTGAAATTGCTGTATGAGCGGCTGATGAGCCACTTAAACCAAAAGTATCCGTTGTCTTAGTGCCTCTTGAAGAAACGCCTTTCACAACGATACTGCTTCCTCGTCGAACAGCATCTGCTATTTTAGCGTCTGTCGCATCATCGGTTGCCCAAGCTGAATCCTTTTGTGTAAACAACTTGAAGTTCTGGCTATCAATTTTCATACTGACCTCGCTACCCGACTCATAGCTATATCCTGAAATGTAGCTAAATACATTCTTACTATTCTCTGCGGGGCGGTGTGTAATCAAAGCAAAAACATCACCACGCTGCGTATAGTTTCCCTCTTCTTTTTTAGGCTGGCTCACCATATAACACACCTTGTTACCACCTTCTGTAAACACATAGGATGTCCAATCACCATGATCACCAATCATCGTTGGTTCTGAAGCCTGTACAAAAGCGCTGACTGTAAAAGCAACACTAAAAACAAATAGTTTCTTGAAAGTTAGTCTCATCTTTAAAAACCTTGAGAATTATAAGAAATAAAATCTACTGCTAGCTGCCGTCGTCTGATGACAATTGATAGGTACTTTTAACAGCCTTCCATTTTATAAATAAAGTATCCATCTTTATTAATTGCATCAGTTACATTATCTGGCGCACTTTGGCTATGGCAAAAGTTGCATTCTTTACTCGTAATGGTTGCCTCACCTTCATCAATAGATTCTAACCATTCCTTGGCATATTCCACTGCTTTCTTATCATCTTTTACAGCAGTAAAAACATCAAAGTGCATCGTACGACCATCTTTGGCTTTAACGTATGTGTCATAAACATGAATCTGCATATCTATTCTATCCCTTCTAAAACTAATATTAAATTAAGTTGAACGTACAATCACAAGTTACACGTTTTTATTATACTGTTTTTCTTCGTGCCACAATGACACCATCTCGTGTTGGATTTAGAAAAGTATCAAACGCCGGATCATTAAAAATAAGTTTATTGTGAGCCGTAATCGCTTCTGTCCATCCTGGCACAATGTCGACAAAATCGGCCGTCGCTACACGACCATGCCACAAGACATTATCTGCAATGTAAAGCCCACCGGGACGAATCCGATCTTTAGCCATTTGCCATACGGCAGGATAATCTCCCTTATCAACATCATTGTAGCAAATATCAAACATCTCGTTTGTTTGCTTGAAAATTTCTTGCGCTATGCCAACATGAAATTCAACGTTATCCCATAATTTAGCAGATGATAAATATTGCTCAGCTTTATCTTTATTTAGGAAGTCGCCATCTGTACAGACGACACGCCCATCCTGTCCGACTGCCTTAGCAAACCAATAAGCCGAATAACCATAACCACTGCCAAACTCAAAAACTTGCTTGGCATTAACCATCCTTGTCAGATTTTCAAGAAATATTCCGACTAAGCGCTCAACAATCGGAAAATTATTTTGTCTAGCCAATGCCTCCATTTCAATTAAAACAGGATGATCCGTATGATTTACTAAACTACGCATATAATTTTCAATGGCGGGATCCACCGGAACAATAACCGTGGGATTTATTGTTGCTGGGGATTTTATTTTAGTCATCACCATCTCCTAAAAAAAACAAGCATTCAAACGCACTGTATTAATTCCCTCAATTTTGAGTTGACTGACAGAGATACTAACACTTACATGGGTCTTTATTTGGGTCTTTATTTTTTTGGATTTCACGTTGCCAGATAATCGTAATAGCCGTGATTACCAGCAACAAGATTGGAATTCTATTATAAAGAATAAAGCTATCTGTTAATCCAGCCAGAAATATATAACAAACTAGAGTTGCACCAAGAATAGGCCGCTGATGCGCTTTAAATGATCGGTACCAGCTCCAAAAAAGAAAAAATAAAACCAGAATTCCAAGCAAACCAAGGTGCATACCTATTTCGATCCAATCATTATGATAATGCGAGGTTCTTTGGAATGCAGGCAACGCTTTATATACGCCGCCTTTATACGTTACAATCGTATTTTCAAAATAGCTAGCTGGCATACCTGTACCATGTCCAAGCCAAGGTTTCTTAGCAATACCATCAATACCGACATCCCATATAGCAACTCGATAACCCACGCTGGAACTATAATTTCCTTGCTGCAACAACTCAATATCATGCTTAACCTGAATCATTCTCTCTTGGAAAACCGTGCTATTGAATGCAAAAATAGCTATCACAATCATTAATGACGCTAAAGCAACTACGACTCTTTTAACTTCTACTCGATATAGCAAAAAAACCAAGAATGCTAGTGTACAAAGTGTGGCTAAAATTAAGCCTCTTGCATTCTGATGAAACTGGACAAAAAATAGGGCAAGTGCCAGAATTAAAAATAATGGCTTTAACATCTTTGCTTGGACTGTTAGCGCTAGATAGGACGCTAATATAACGCCGACACCAAGCATAGCTGAGAAACTCAGATAAGACATCCCAAAGATTGAAACACCCTGCTGATCCAGCATAATCCATTGATAAATGCCAATAAACACGACACTAAAATAGCCAACTAGTAGCGCAGCAATTATCCACGGCAATCGCGCTTTATTTAAAAGTGAAAAAAAGGGAATAAATGTCAGAAGAATAAAATACTTTTTCCATTTCATACGCCCGCCATCAGGATAATCACTCCAAAGCAATCCAAGTGATATTGCAACACATAACACCAAGATCGCCTGCACAAGCGGTTCTTTAATTACTTGTCCGAATCTTTGCAATCCGCCATCAATAATCCAAGCTAACATAAGGGCAGGAATAGCTATTTGATTCAACCCGTGTCGCCATAGCACTAAGCAAAAAAATATTAGCGCGAGCCTGATTAATATTTCGCGCCAAGTAAAATGGTTGAGCATAAATCCTTAAAATATTGTTGAATAATCAATTGAGAATTATGCCTAATCGTCACCACAGTATAGTTCAAATAAAGTTTCCATAATCTTGGCTGCTTTTATACTCTCAAGACTATAAAAAATATACTTTCCCTTACGCTCCGTTTTCACTAACTGCTCTTCACGCAACACCGTTAATTGCTGCGAGAGTGTCGGCTGACGAATTTTCAATAAAGCTTCAAGCTCACCAACATTCTTTGATCCTTCGCTTAATTGACACAAAATTAACAATCTATCCTCATTTGCTAAGGTTTTCAACATCGTGCATGCCTCATTGGCCGAAGCACGTATTGTTGCAATATCAGGTAATTCTGAATGTGTTTTCATAGTTCCTTTAATAGAGATTCACATTTAACAAAATTATAAAACTTCTTGTATTTTAAGCTAGTTTAATTCTAAAATGGAAATTTTTAATAGCCCTATTAACTAATCATATATTATCAAAATCATACGCAAATAAACACTTATTTATCCTCATAACCTCAAAGAAACTCATACCTAATAGCATTGCTCCAGTAAAAACACCCTCTCAGCATGACCAGACTCTGGCCAGACTCAACCAAAATTAATGCTGGATCGGGATAGATGCCGGCTATAACTTCCTACCCAACACCTGACAATAAAAAAGCCTCAGTAGTTAAAACTACGGAGGCTCCACGTATACAGCTTTGAATTTATAGCGAAGTACTACACCTTCAACTCCCCATCAACTCTCTAAGAACATAGGGCAAGATTCCACCATGTTTGAAATAATCCACTTCAATCGCCGTATCAATTCTGCATAGCAATTTAACTTCCTGGCTAGAACCATCTTGTCGATGGATAACGAGTGTCACGTCCTTTTGAGGACGAATATCATCTAGCCCTTGAATATCAAATTTTTCTGAGCCTGTAATTCCTAGTGACTGTACATTATCATCATTTTTAAATTGTAGCGGCAACACACCCATACCGACCAAGTTACTACGATGTATCCGCTCAAAACTTGTTGTGATTACTGCTTTGACGCCCAATAATTGAGTTCCCTTAGCAGCCCAATCACGACTTGACCCTGTACCATATTCTTTGCCGCCAAAAACAATGGTAGGCACACTATTTGCAATATACTTCATTGCCGCATCATAAATCGACATTTGTTGATTATTTGATGCATCATTCTCTTGATAATAGGTAACCCCACCTTCAGTACCAGGCACCATTAAATTTTTAATACGTACATTAGCAAACGTACCACGCATCATAATTTCATGGTTGCCACGACGAGAACCATAACTATTAAATTCAGCCTTAGGTACACGATTCTCAAGCAAGTAATTTCCGGCAGGAGAAGCCTCTTTGATTGCACCAGCAGGACTGATATGATCAGTCGTTACTGAGTCACCAAACACACCCAACACTCGCGCATTCTTGATATCACTCGATCCTTTAGATTGCACAGGCTGCATGGTAAAATTATCGAAGAACGGCGGTTCAGCAATATAAGTCGATTGCGGCCAGTTATACACTTGCCCGGTTACAGACGAAATGTTATTCCACAGCGGGTGGTCTTTAGTCAGATCACTATAAAGCCGTTGAAAAACCGCCGCATTGGTCGCATATTTTAATAAGGCATTAATTTCCTCACTGCTTGGCCAAATATCACGCAGATAAACAGGCGCATTATTCTTATCAACACCCAATGGTTCTGTTGTCAGGTCTTTCATGACCGTACCTGCAATGGCGTATGCAACCACTAGCGGAGGCGAAGCCAGAAAATTCGCTCGAATATTGGTGTGAATTCTAGCCTCAAAATTACGATTACCCGACAGTACCGCTGCACATACTAAGTCATTCTGAACTACGGTTTCTTCAATGGACTCAGCCAACGGTCCTGTATTACCAATGCACGTGGTGCAACCATAACCTGCCACATTAAATCCAAGCTGCTCAAGGTAAGGCAGTAAACCTGTCGCAGTTAAGTATTCTGTTACCACTCGCGACCCAGGTGCTAGTGATGTCTTAATGTAATGCTGAACTGTCAACCCTTTTTCAACAGCTTTCTTAGCTAACAAACCCGCTGCTATGAGTACGCTTGGATTGGAAGTATTCGTGCAGGAAGTTATCGCCGCAACCAATATATCACCATTACCCAGATCAATGGCATCACCAGAAGTTGTGGCAGTATCAACCACATCAGGTGTCGGATGATTACTCACCATCTCAGTAACATTTCTATCACTACCGGGCGTTAGCCTAGTGTCGTCTTGAATACTATTCTCGACGTTGATACAAACCTTACCACCATTACCAGTTGAAAAGCGTAAATCCAGGTCTTCTGCTTGCCTACCGAAACCATTTTCAGAGACGGGCTTACTAAAAAGCGTCGCAAACTGAGACTTCATATCACTTATTTCTATACGGTCCTGCGGTCGTTTTGGACCGGCCAAAGAAGGCGAAACAGTAGTAAGGTCAAGCGTCAGCTCTCTACTGTAATCAATATCACCTTGGCGTGGAATACCATACATTTCCTGTGCTTTGAAATAAGACTGGAAAGCAACAATTTCATCCTCACTGCGCCCAGTACCTTTAAAATACTCTATGGTTGTATCATCAACCGGGAAAAAACCCATCGTCGCACCATATTCTGGCGCCATATTAGCTATAGTGGCACGATCAGGCAGTGTGAGCGACGCCGTTCCTTCACCAAAGAATTCCACAAACTTACCAACTACATTTGCGCCACGCAGCATTTCAGTAATGGTTAATACGAGATCAGTCGCTGTAACACCTTCACTCAGCTTACCCGTTAAATTTACGCCAACAACATCAGGTGTAAGGAAATAAACTGGCTGACCCAACATACCCGCTTCAGCTTCAATGCCACCGACACCCCAACCAACGACACCAATACTGTTGATCATGGTTGTATGAGAATCAGTACCCACTAATGAATCGGGGTAAATCACATCATTTTTTTGATGGACGCCACGCGCCAGATACTCAAGATTAACCTGATGAACGATACCGATCCCCGGAGGAACAACCCTAAACGTATCAAACGCCTGCATCCCCCATTTGATGAACTGATAACGCTCATTATTACGCGCAAACTCAATTTCCATATTTTGTTTGAGCGCTTCTTTAGTGCCGTAATGATCAACTTGAACTGAGTGATCAACAACCAAATCAACAGGTACAAGCGGCTCAATCAGCTTCGCATCTTTGCCTAGTTTAGTGGCGGCACTTCTCATTGCAGCCAGATCAACTAATAAAGGAACGCCGGTAAAGTCTTGTAGAACAATGCGTGATACAACAAAGGGAATTTCATTGATACGTGCGGCATTCGGTTCCCAGCCAGCAAGTTGTTTTACGTGTGCTTCAGTAATTTTTTTATCATCAAAATTGCGTAAAACAGACTCTAAGACAATCCGTATTGAAATTGGCAATCGAGAAATCTTACCAAGACTCGCTTCCTCCAATGCTGGAAGCGAATAGAATTTCGCACTTTTACCCTGAGAAATAGAAAGTTCTTTCAGACTATTGAATAGATTATGTGTCATGGTAATATTCCTAGAGGAAGGCGCTGTTTACATGAAGGTAGATAAGCAATAAAATATTCTGGAAATATTTAGATGGGGTGGCTGATGGGGCTCGAACCCACGACAACCGGAATCACAATCCGGGACTCTACCAACTGAGCTACAGCCACCATCAGAAAAGCATTTGTTATTTAATTTGTACCAATTACGTTTTGGTTATAACCACTGTCAAGCAGATCTTCAATGGTGTGCCCGACAGGGATCGAACCTGTAACCCCCAGCTTAGAAGGCTGGTGCTCTATCCAATTGAGCTACGGGCACAATCAAGACGGGCTTGTCCTAATTAAAGGATTGTAATTGGTCGGGGTGGAGAGATTCGAACTCCCGACATCCTGGTCCCAAACCAGGCGCGCTACCAGGCTACGCTACACCCCGGAAAAGACGACACTATACCTATCTTGGGCGGAAACGTCAATTTCCATTTTATCAAAATTAAAATTATTTATACCGCATTAATGATACTTTTTATGTTAGTCAGATCCATCTTCAACTTTCTCGCCGTGCCATTATTTTCTTTTTAAGAAGAAACCACCAGAATGTTAAATACTATGAATGCGATTGTAAAAAATTAAATTTTATGGTAAAAAGGCGGGTTATTTACTTGGGTCGGACGGGAAAAATAAAAATGTCGCAAGAACAACATAATCATATTACACCTTACGAGCTAAAAAAAGGCGAGGACTACATGAGTCCCAAACAGCTTGAGCACTTCCGAAAAATTTTGGAAGACATGAAAGTCGAACTTGGGCAAGACATAGACCGCGCTGTTCACACAATGCAAGACGACGCAACAGTTTTTGCCGATCCGAATGATCGCGCAAGTCAAGAATCCGATATGACACTGGAGCTTAGAAACCGCGATCGCGAACGTAAGCTTATAAAAAAGATTGATGAGATAATCACCAAAATAAACGATGAAGAGTATGGCTATTGCGACAGCTGCGGCATCGAAATAGGCCTACGCCGCCTTGAAGCGCGGCCAACTGCAACACTTTGCATCGACTGTAAAACGCTAGACGAAATAAGAGAAAAACAAATGGCCAAGTAAAACTTACCACCGACATTTGGCCAAATAAAAAGGCTCTGTTTTAAACAGAGCCTTTTCTCATTCAGTTACATACTAAGCCAACTATTATGAAACATCGCCGGTGTCAGTTACTTTCAGGATCACCTGCCCCCTTACTTTCTGCAGCAGCATCTGCTTCAACTGCCTTCATACTCAAGCGAAGCCTTCCTTTATCATCGGCTTCTAGTACCTTAACACGCACTGACTGGCCTTCTTTAAGATGATCACTAACATTATTGACACGCTCATTAGCAATTTGAGAAATATGTAACAACCCGTCTTTACCAGGAAGAATACTGACAATTGCACCAAAATCTAGCAGTTTAAGCACCGTGCCGTCATATATTCTACCGACTTCAACTTCAGCTGTAATATCCTCAATACGTTTTTTTGCAAGCTCGCCGCCTTCAGCACTGACACAGGCAATCATCACGATACCATCGTCCGTGATATCGATGGTTGTACCCGTCTCTTCTGTTAGCGCTCGTATCACCGCTCCACCCTTGCCAATCACGTCACGTATTTTCTCAGGGTTTATCTTCATCTTAATAATACGCGGCGCATGCTCAGAGATATCCTCGCGCGTTGATGGCATTGCTTCTTTCATAATCCCAAGAATATGCATACGCCCCTCTTTAGCCTGCGATAACGCAGCATGCATAATTTCTTTAGTAATCCCCTGGATCTTGATATCCATTTGCAAAGCAGTAATACCTTCTTCCGTACCAGCAACCTTAAAGTCCATATCACCCAAGTGATCTTCGTCTCCGAGGATATCTGTCAACACAGCAAAACGATTACCTTCTTTAATTAGTCCCATGGCAATACCAGCGACATGCGCTTTAAGCGGTACACCCGCGTCCATCATGGCAAGACAACCACCACAGACAGATGCCATTGAGCTGGAGCCATTTGATTCCGTAATCTCAGAAACAATCCGTAATGAATAGCCGAACTCTTCAGCCGAAGGCAGCACAGCCATCAACGCACGTTTTGCTAAGCGACCATGGCCAATCTCGCGGCGTTTTGGCGTACCCACACGACCTGTTTCTCCGGTCGCATAAGGTGGCATATTGTAATGCAACATAAAACGATCAGAATAGTCTCCCTGCAACGAATCAATTCTTTGCTCGTCACGAGCTGTTCCCAATGTTGCAACGACTAGTGCCTGAGTTTCTCCACGCGTAAATAGTGAAGAACCATGTGTACGCGGTAATACGCCGTTACGAATAGTAATACCGCGCACCGTACGCGTTCCACGCCCATCAATTCGAGGTTCACCATCAAGCACTTGATTACGTACAATCTTAGACTCAAGCGCATGAAAAATTTCATTTACTGAACGAGCGTCTGGCCCATCTTCGGCTCCCACTCCCAGCTCATCATTTATCCGCCGCTTGATTTCACTCAACGCTTCTGATCGCGCCGATTTCTGTTTTATCTGAAATGCTTTACGCACATCCTCTTCCGCAAATTGTGCGACTCTATCAGCCAACGCCGTATCTTTTTCAGGCGCCACCCAATCCCAAGCAGTTACGCCAGCCTCATCAACCAATTCATTGATGGCGTTGATTACTACTTGCATTTGCTCATGGCCATAAACAACAGCGCCAAGCATGACATCTTCAGACAATCCCTTCGCTTCAGATTCAACCATCAAAACCGCTTGCTGTGTACCCGCAACAACCAAATTCAATTCAGTTTTATCTAACTCAGATGTGTTTGGATTCAACACATACTCGTTATCAATGTAACCCACACGAGCCGCGCCAATTGGGCCGTCAAATGGAATACCTGACAGCACTAATGCAGCTGATGTGCCAATTAATGCAGCGATATCTGCATCCACTTCTTCATCTGAAGACATGACGGTAGCAACAACCTGCACTTCATTATAAAAGCCTTCAGGAAAGAGCGGACGAATAGGGCGATCGATCAACCGGCAAGTCAGCGTTTCCTTCTCTGAAGGCCGACCTTCGCGCTTGAAAAAACTACCCGGAATTCTTCCAGCAGCATAAAATTTTTCTTGATAATCAACCGTCAATGGGAAAAAATCTTGTCCCGCCCTTACATTCTTTGCACCTACGACAGTAACTAAAACTACTGTATCGTCCATTGTAACCATCACGGCACCATGTGCCTGTCTTGCAATTTCTCCGGTTTCCAACGTGAGTTGATGGCGCCCGAAGGCAATACTTTTCTTGATAGGCTTCAATTAACAATCCTTTTTATAAAATTATTTCGATTCAGGTTTTTACTCATTACCAATCTGATAAGCTACAAATCCTGCTTGATTAATAAATGCCCATTCATTTTTTATCGATAGCGTAAAATTATTTACGCAAGCTAAGGCGTTCAATAAGCGTCCGGTATGCTTCAAGATTGGTGCGCTTCAGGTAATCGAGCAATTTACGGCGACGACTCACCATACGCAACAGACCACGGCGAGAATGATGGTCTTTAACATGTGCCTTAAAGTGGCCAATCAGCTCATTGATTCGGTTTGTTAAAAGTGCGACCTGCACCTCTGGGGAACCAGTATCTCCAGCGGCTCTCTGATAGTCGCTCACGACCTGTGCTTTTTGTTCGGTTGTGACTGACATACTATTTCTCCAATTCAATTAATTATTGCTTGATATAAAAAGGCGTGATTTTACTCTTTAATACGACCTTTGTCCAAGTCAGATCAACATGTTGAGTAATTTCTAAATGGTTATTAAAAATTTACAACGATGGAAACGTACAGTATAAATCAACAGTCTAAACAATCAATTAAACTAACCATCTGATTACTGTCAATTTATCTGCTTTTTCTTCATCTAAATAATGCCAAGAAGAATACAGAAAAATCAATTCTCTCTATAAAACAAGTCTATTTCTGCAACTAACTAGGAGCCTGTCCGAGAGTAGATGTCGTAGCGAGGGGAAGTAATTTTGAGGCAGATTTTTTGATCATTTGAGGCGAATAGTTATTCCCTTTAACGAAAATGAGCGGGGAATCTGGCCAAAATAGCTTTTCCGCAGTAGATCATTTTATTCTCGGACAGCCTCCTAGCACTCCTTCAACTTGATATTTTAGAAATCACAACTATTGCTAACTTAGCGACTCATCTTATTTATTTTTTTGCCTTTCCATCGTTATCTGCCGACGAATCAGCACGTCCCGATGGATTTGTAAACTGATCATTTAGCGCTTGAATATAATCATTCGCTTCGTTTATGACCTCTTCAAGAATTTCTTGATTCTCATCATCCCATCCGGCTGGGCCCTGTAGAAACATCGGTCTAAGTGCTGAGGTGCCTTTGTAGAAAGCTTGAGCATATTGTTTATATTCATCACTTTCACTTCCACCAATTTCATCTGCAAGCTTTTTTAGCTGCTTATCCGCAAATATGCGACGATAAGAAAAATGAGCATAACCCAACCCACCCAACAGTAATCCCAGCACCATAAGCGACATGTTTTCAGAAGCAGACACGCCAGCAATAAAGGTCTCTACCATGCCCCAGTTATCGGTGAATGCTAGTCCCACACCAGCCACTACAGCCAACATACCAATGGTTATTCCATCAAAAAGATAGACTTTACTCTTCCATTCCTTACGCATTTCTGTGAGTTTACTAACAATCTGCGTCTTAATATCCTTTGCCGTTTGTTCAAGCATCCCAGTTATACGATAAGAACGCTCAACTTCAATTTGTTCTATGCGCAAATTGATATCAGCCATATCTTCATCACGTTTTCTCTCGTAACGCTCCTTAACTTGAGGGCTATCAAAAGGCACCGCTGAATCAGTGTTGTAAAGTCTAAAAAACCGACCCGTAATTAAACCCACATCAGCCAATGACCTTTGCCATGCAGAGACCACTTCTTCTGGGTTATCTTCTCTGGCCGTCACATCCATCTGATTAAGAATGTAAAGAAACTTATTAGAATCGGCACGATTAATATTCGCAGACACCAGATAATCCAAAGTATCCCGCATTGCCTTAGGTTCTGGATGACGCGCATCAAAAAACACTAAAACAAGGTCAGACAAATTGATGATATGCTGGGTCAAACGAAGCGTTGAAGCACGCTGACTATCCGCATCGAACCCGGGCGAATCAATAATAATTTTACCGCGCACGTTTTCAGAAGGGCATGTTTTTAATTGCAAGTAGGCATCAATTCTTTGTTGCCCCGTATCAGAAATCTCATCGATACTGCGACTAATCTGGAAAAAAGGAAAACGCGGATCTGCATCAAGCGCAACACCTGGCAATGTTTTCGACTCACCATACTGGCTATAGCAAATCACGGTGAATTTATCATCAACAGCCTGGTTACCCGTCCGTTGCAGTGTATGCTCAAGATACGAATTGATAAAAGTTGACTTGCCTGCAGAAAATGTTCCTAAAATTGAAATCATCGGCCACCAAGTAACACAAGTAGCATAAGACTCATCTTCGCCAATTAGCCCCATACTTTGACCTACCGCGTCCATTTTACGAAAACTTTTTACAGCTTTAGCAAGGACTGGATTATCTGGATGCTCATCAGCAAGGTGCTTTTGTAAACTTTCGAGATGTTTATTTATTTGGTTTGAACTCTGTGACATATCAGTCCCTTTTATCACTTTAAAAAGTTGCACCTATACTGAGATGCTTGATGGATAGTATCTTTAATGCCATTTTCTTTTCACGAACTATTTTATAAACATTCAAATAAACTCATACTTAGCGATTCTATCAAGAACCCACTTTGCTTTCCAGCAGATGCTGCTAACACCATTATTTCAAAACACAATGGATGCCGAAGTATAAGGCAATTGAATAATTTCCAACTTCGAACCATCCAATTGGTTGCAATAAATATCCCCCGCCTCAACACTACTCACTTGAATCACCGCCAGCACATCAATACCGCCATTCGGTGATGGCACGGCATTCACAATCTTGCCGCAAGATTGTTCCGCCATGTCCGCACTAAAGAGCTCATCGCCAGCCACTACTGGTTCGGTTGTCTGAATATTTGCCAAATACATGCGGCGCTTAATTTTGCCCAGATAATGCGTACGCGCCACTATTTCTTGTCCGGGATAACACCCTTTTTTGAAACTCACGCCTTCAATAATATCCAGATTCACCATTTGCGGAATAAACAGATCCTGTGTTGCAGGTAAGATAACAGGGGCGCCAGAACGAACTACCAACCAATCCCAACAAGCTGCACCCACTGGCTTAGCGCGCTCAGTCAGTCGCGCCCATATTGCTGGCGCTTTCTCTGGCGTGATTATTAATTCAAAACGATCCTGTGCGTGACTAATCACGCTGAGCAAAGATGAATCGCTCTTCAGCGTTTCAACTACCGCCGCACTACCGCTTCCTGCGAAACCAATACGAACCAGTGAATCGCTTTCATCCGTCAATTTAACTTTGGCACGCATTACAAACATCGACAAACGTTTTTGAATGCTCGCACACAAATCAACGGGCAACTGCATCAAATAGGTATCATCACTTTTCCATAAATGAAAACTTGCCAACATCCGGCCCTTAGGCGTGCAATAGCTGCCGATTTGCGCCAATTGATCACTGACTTTATTAACATCACACGTTAACTGCCCTTGCAAAAACGATTGCGCACCTTCACCAGAAAAGCGAATAACACCAAATTGAGAAAGATCAACAACGATTGTGCCAGTTTGTGTATGCTTTAATTCTGCGGCGGGATTACCAAAGTGGGTAACGGAACCGTTTTCAGTCACTGCGTTTTGATTTTGTAAAAAGTCTTGCCAAGTTTGATTCATACTAAAGATATGCCAATTAAATAGAATTAATTATACGATTATCGCGCATTCACAAAATATAGGTATAAAATCACGCCAAACCAATGGAAAAATCCCCCTTTGGAACAAATGACACAGCCTATACAATCCACGAACGATCCCATCGGCTTCATTGAAGAAGTTCATGGACCTGTGGTGGATATGGTTTGCAACCATCTTCCGCCATTGCACCAGTCTTTGTTTTGTTCATTTGAACACGAATATTATCCATTTGAAGTCTATCGTCATTTAGATGCGCATCGTGTCCGCGCTATCGCCTTGCACCCAACCGGCGGACTTAAGCGTGGCTTGCCGGTATTTGACAGCGGCGGACCATTACGCATTCCAGTCACCCCGGATTGCTTAGGCCGCATACTAGACATGTTTGGCACACCACTTGATAACGGACCTCCGTTAAACACCCAAGAAATGCGCAACATTATTGCTTCACCCGCACCATTGTCTGAAGCAGTACCTGCTGAAGGAATCCTTGAATCTGGCATTAAGGTCATTGATTTACTCTGCCCCTTTGTTAAAGGCGGCAAGACTGGGTTATTTGGTGGTGCAGGTGTTGGCAAAACAGTATTAATCATGGAGTTCATGCACGCCATTGTGAGCTTACACCAAGGTGTCTCCGTCTTTGCCGGTGTCGGCGAACGTATCCGTGAAGGCCATGAATTATGGCATGAGATGCAAGATGCTGGGGTCATGCCACGAACCTTGATGATGTTCGGGCAGATGGATGAATCACCCGGCGTACGTTTTCGCGTGGGCTTGTCCGCGTTGACTTATGCCGAGTATTTACGCGACACCTTAGGCAAAGAAGTCTTGCTGCTCATGGATAACGTGTTTCGTTTTGTGCAAGCAGGCAGCGAGATTTCGGGTTTATTAGGCCGTATGCCAGCTACAGTCGGCTATCAACCCACACTCATGAGTGAAGTCGCTGAAATGCAAGAACGTATCATTTCAACACGTGGCGGCGACATCACCGCCGTAGAAGCGGTCTACGTACCCGCCGACGACATGACTGATCCGGCAGTAAGTACGATTCTGGCGCATTTGGATACCAGCGTTATTTTATCCCGCAGTCAAGCCGCTAAAGGTATTTACCCAACGGTTGACCCACTACAATCATCCAGCAAAATGATGGATCGCAGCTTCCTGGGTGATCGCCATTATAACGTCGCTAAAAATGTGCGCGAACACCTGGCACGCTACCAAGAACTGGAAGACATTATCGCCATGCTAGGCTTGGAGGCACTATCAGAGAAAGATCAACGCATCGTCATGCGTGCACGCAAACTGCAACGCTACTTGACGCAGCCTTTTCACGTCATGACATCGCACACGGGTATCTCAGGTGCATCAGTCAAGCTTGAACAAACACTTACCGATTGTGAAGCCTTTCTACGCGGCGATTATGATGCCACACCAGAAACACAGTGTTATATGCGCGGTTCCATGCAAACAGAACCATGAAAACTTTTAGTCTACATGTACAAAGCGCCACACAATATGAATGCATTGAGGGCGTCACCAGTTTTATTGGCGAGGATGACTCCGGCAGCTTTGGCATTCTAGCAAGTCATGATCGCATGATGACAGCATTGAGTTACGGGTTAACACGCTACCGATTAGAGGATGACAACTGGCACTACCTTGCATTTCCTGGTGGCATACTTTACTTTACAAACAACAGCCTGCACATCAGCACACGGCGATTCTTACATGACACCGAATATCAACGCATCAGCACGGGTTTGTTGGAACAGTTGCTCAAAGAAGAAGAAGATTTGCACGCGATCAAAGACAGCTTATGTCATTTGGAACAAGAAATGTTTCGACGTTTATGGCAAATGGGGCGTAGTGGAATGAAGATATAGCGAGGCTCGAATATGAATAACGAACAATTACGCAAATCAATTGAACGACAAGTCAAACGCATGCAGCGTGCGGATAAAGAACGCCCCACGCTACTGGCACAATCGGTATTTATGGGCACAGTGGCACTGTTATTTGTACTCCCTGTTATTTTTGGTGCTTACTTAGGCATCTGGTTAGATGAAATGGCAGAAGGCTACTCCATCCATTGGACTATCGGCCTACTGGTCGCAGGATTAATCATCGGCATAACCAATGTTTATTTATTCATTCGCGAGCGAGACTGATGGAAGCATCCACTATCGTATTTACTATTGGCCCATTTGCAATCACCTCGGTGGTGGTCACAACCTGGGGCATCATGTTCATACTGGGTGTTTCGTGTTGGCTAGCCACGCGAAACCTCTCACTGAAACCGGGCCGGTTACAAACCATGCTAGAAGGTATCGTAACTGCCATGCAAGACAGTATAGACGCCATAATCCCTGATCATTCTCAACAATTATTACCGTTTATCGCAACCTTGTGGATATATATCGTGACTGCCAATCTGACAGGTCTGATTCCGCAGCTTCACTCGCCTACCGGCCATTTATCGGTGACGGTGGGCCTTGCGCTGCTGGTGTTTCTATCAGTTCATTGGTTTGGTATCCGCAATGATGGCATTCATGGCTATCTCAAACATTACCTCAGTCCGACACCCTTATTACTTCCTTTTCACATCATTAGCGAAGTGACACGCACCATTGCATTGGCCGTACGCTTATTCGGCAACATTATGAGCTTAGAACTCGTTGCTCTATTGGTGCTATTAGTGGCCGGATTACTTGTACCCATTCCACTATTAATGTTACATATCGTTGAATCGTTAGTACAAGCCTATATTTTTGGTATGTTGGCACTTATTTATGTCGCCGGAGCCATGCAGTCACAACAAAATTTTAATCAAGACAACAAAGGAAATAATACATGAGCGATATGACTTGGTTTACCGTATTATCCACGATTGCAGCGGCAATCGCCGTTGCCATTGGCATGATGTTCCCGGCAATGGCCATGGGAAAAGCCGTCAGCCAAGCACTGGACGCCATTGCACGCCAACCAGAAGCAGAAAAATCGATTATGCGCACGTTATTCATTGGGCTAGCCATGATTGAATCATTGGCGATCTATGTTTTAGTGATTGTACTCATCATATTATTCCGCAACCCATTGCTAGAATATATCATTTAACGACTATGGAATTTGACTGGACAACCTTCACGCTAGAAATCATCAACTTCCTGGTTCTGGTTTGGATCTTGAAGCGGTTTTTATATCGCCCGGTGCTTGATGTCATTGCTAAACGTCGCGAAGGCATCGAGAAAACACTCGCGGATGCGCAACAAATTGAGACAGAAGCAAACCTTCTTAAACAACAAAATGTGCAACGCTTAGCGCAATGGGAAGCTGAAAAAGAAGCCGCTCACGCCGCACTCATGACGGAGCTGGCCGACCTGCGTGAAAGTAAAATGGCTGCACTAGAAACCAACATTGCACAAGAAACGGAGCGGCGACATGTGCTGGATGAACGACGCCGACGTGAATTCGAGCGCATGATCGAAGAAAAAGGTATTGCATTAGGCGCACAATTTTCCGCCAAATTACTTACCCGGCTTGCCTCTCAAGAATTGGAAACCAAGCTTTACACCTTGCTACTTGAAGACTTGCAGAACTTACCAACCACGGACAAACAATCCATCATTGATACTACAACGACTCCAGAATTACACATTAAAATACAAAGCGCATTTTCACTAAGCCAAAACGAACAGAGTGCACTGACCGAAACCCTGAACGCATTGACCCAAAAAACATTGCCAATTGAATTTTCCACCAACCCAGAACTCATTGCGGGATTCCAGGTGGATATCGGCCCGTGGATTATGCACGCTAATTTACGCGACGAATTAAAATTCTTCAGCGGAGCGTTACATCATGCTGAATGAGCAGGCAGCAACCGCTGACTCAGAAGCTGACTCACCCCTAACCAAGCAAGCCGCATGGTTATCGAAATATCAATTTGGCCTGCATTTATCAGAACAAGGCACCGTCGTCTCCCTTGGTGACGGCATTGCCTGGATCAATGGGCTTCCATCAGCTCGCATGGATGAAGTGCTTCAATTGGAAGACGGTAGCCGTGCGTTAGTATTTCATTTGGCTAAAAACCGACTCGGCACGATATTACTACGCCAAACTAAGCGATTAACCGCCGGCACATCTGTTTTTCTAACGGGCAAACGTTTAAGTATTGGCACTGGCAATACCTTGCTGGGTCGCGTGATTGATCCGTTGGGTGTCGCACTGGATGATGCAGGGCCACTGTCGTTTTCCAGCTATCGTTTACTGGATGTTCGTTCACCGCCTATTATTGCACGTGATTTCGTAGCTCAGCCAATGTACACCGGCAACAAAATTGTCGACACACTGGTGCCCATCGGCAAAGGACAGCGGCAATTAATCATTGGCGATAATGGCTGCGGCAAAAGCGCATTGGCGATTGATGCAGTGATTAATCAACGCGGCAAGAACGTATATTGTGTTTATGTCATGATCGGACAGAAACGTTCCGCCGTGGTCAACACCATTGAAACCTTGCGGCGCATGAATGCATTGGCTTACACTGTGGTCGTGGTCGCCGAGGCCGCCGCCATGCCCGGCCTGAAATATTTAGCGCCATTCGCTGGCTGCACGGTGGCGGAAGCATGGATGGCAGAAGGTCGCGACACATTGGTGGTATATGATGACATCACCACTCATGCGCGCAGTTATCGTGAACTCTCTTTGTTATTACGCCGACCACCCGGACGTGAAGCCTATCCCGGCGACATTTTTTATTTACACTCCCGTCTGTTAGAACGTTCCACTCGTCTATCCGCTAAGCAAGGCGGTGGCAGCATGACCGCACTGCCTATCATTGAAACCGAACAAGGCGAGATCGCCTCTTACATTCCCACCAACCTCATTTCAATTACTGATGGACAAATTTATCTTGACCACCAATTATTTGCCCGTGGATTCTTACCCGCCATTGATGTCACACGGTCTGTGTCCCGTATAGGTGGTAAAGCACAGCACCCCAATATCAAAAAAGAAGCCGGAAGAATGAAACTGGATTATTTACAGTTTCTTGAGCTGGAAGTTTTTACACGTTTTGGTTCACGCCTGGAAGAAAGCATGGAAAAACGTATCCGGCGCGGCCAAATACTGCGTGAAATCTTGAAACAAGAATTGCTCTCACCATTGAACATTGAGTTTCAAATGGCTTGGTTAGTCGCTTACAACGAAGGTTATTTTGATGACATTGATTTGGCGCAGGTTAAGCCCCAGCTAACCTTGCTACAAGAAAAAATAGCCCATGCCCATATCAGTATCGAAGAAGGTCGTGATCAATGGAAAAGCATCGTCCATAGCACGCAATGAGCAAACGCCGCGAAGTCAAAGAACGACTAGGAACACTCGACGAAATCAACGGCATTATGAGTGCCATGAAGAACCTTGCCTTGCTTGAAACACGTAAATTGGCGGTTTTTCTTAGTACACAACGCCGAGCCGTCAGCAGCATTGAAGCCACTGCCCAAGATTTCCTGAGTTTCTTTCCACCCAATGCCACGTCGTCATCAACGACATTGCAACACGTATGGATCATTATTGGTTCTGAACGAGGATTCTGTGGCGATTTTAATGAATCCTTAGTACAAGCGATGAATGCCGATCAGCCACAGGAAAACACCCTGTTACTCGCAATTGGCAACAAGCTAGAAACTAAATTACAAGAAGACGAGCACATCGCAGCTTTTATCGAAGGTCATAGCGTGGTAGAAGAGGTGCAAATGACGCTATTGCGCCTGACTGAGGTATTAAACAAGTTGCCTCATATCGGTTCAGTCAGCGCGATCTATTATGACGATGCAACCGATGAAGTCAGACGACGCCAATTACTTCCATTAGCCACACCCACAAAAAAACAAACCGACTCACACCCCCCGCAATTAAATCTCCAACCCGCAGAATTTTTATCGCAACTGACCGACCAATATCTTTACGCCGTGCTACACGAAGTCTTCTATTCCGCACTCATGGTAGAAAACCGCATGAGGCAAGCACACATGGACAAAGCCATTCGACGCTTGGAAAAAGACGAGTCCGAATTGCGTTTACGTTATAACCGATTGCGTCAAGAAGAAATTACTGAGGAAATTGAGATTATCATGTTGAGCGCAGAAGCGTTGTCTGATGTGGACGAAGCACATGCTTGAAAAAATGATTGCATAATCGCCCATTCATGATTTCTTTAACCGTACCACTCAAACCCTCAATAACGCTCACGGTCATCTTGTGCATTGCCCACTTGGCAACAATTGGTTTATGGTGGCAACTCTCGATACCCGCAGATTTTAAGTTAATCGGCACGCTGCTCTTTCTCGTCAGTCTGGTGCTTTATTGTCGCCATCATGCCTTATTAGCCTCCCCAAAATCCATCGTGACATTTGAATTAAATGACGCTATGGAATGCACACTTGAAGCTAAAAATGGTGAACGTATCACTTGCGAAATACTGGGCAGCACCTTTGTGTCACCCTATTTGGTTGTACTCAACTTAAAACCACTAAATAATTGTTCTTCTCGTAGCATCATTATTTTAGCGGATACCATTGATATGAATGTATTTAGACAACTACGAATTTTATTACGCTGGAAATGGAAAGCAGCAAACTAAAAATTGCTAGAAATATCGGTTAAAATAGTACCAACGATTTAGAACACAAGATACCGGGAGCAACCATTGAAACTACATCTTTCACCAGAAACTAATCAAAACATCTTTACCGCTTATGGCGATGGCTATGTCATGGTCAATAAAACACGCCATGAAAAAAGTTTAATCGTATTTCCTGACCACCTAATTGAAGATTGGCCAGCACGAAACATTGAACAACTGGAATCCTCTCATTTGGAATGTATACTCCCCTATCAACCAGAAATCGTATTATTGGGCACCGGCACTAAACTTCAATTCCCCGAACATGCGTTAATCAGCGTGCTTGTTAAAGCTCAGATTGGGTTTGAAGTAATGGATACGCAAGCCACTTGCCGCACCTACAACATTTTAGTAGAAGAAGGACGACGGGTTGCTGCAGCGATATTAATTTAATTGCCGTTCCCTGTTTGTCTCTTTCAGGATCTGTAAACCACCATGTGTCACAATCACTGAAATAATCAACCCGATTATGAGATCTGGGTAACTTGATTCAAGCAAATAAACCAATCCTCCACCGACAATAATACCCAAGTTAGCAATAACGTCATTTTTAGAGAAAATCCAGCTCGCCCGCATGTGAATTTCACCATTGCGATATTTTGAAATAAGCTGCAAACAAATCACATTGGCAATGAGTGCCAACACACCCACTGAAATCATGAAAATGGCGTCAGGCTCACTGCCCCAGATAAAACGCCGCAACACATCCAACGCAACGAATGAACCCAGTATAATTTGAGAAACTCCACTGAAATACGCGGCTTTAATTTTAGCCAACGCTGACCGCCCTACCGCATATAATGCAATGCCGTACACCGTGGCATCAGCCAGCATATCCAAAGAATCGGCAATCAGTGCGGTCGATTCGCTGATAATACCCAATGTGAATTCAACAAAGAACATCACCGCATTGATACCCAGCAAGATCATCAATAGCCTGCTTTGTTCCTTATTTTTTACCTCGATACTACAATCACAACCCGACATTTCTGATATATCTACATGGCCGCTTTAACATTCGCTTCCATGGCCTCACTCATACCCGCTGTGCGTCCTTCTTCCAGCGCGATTTCTGGTGCAACGCCCTTGCTCATACGGTAAGTTGCCCATAACGCGCCGACTCGATTACCTGAAGCACAATGCACTAAAACTGGCGTTTTCGTGGCTTCGATGGCTTTTGTGAAGGCAGCCAGTTGTACATCATTAATACCTGCGCCAGTGACCGGAATATTGACATAACGCATACCTGCTGCTTCCACCGCGAGTTTCTCTTCGTGGGTGCCTTCCGCTTCCGTGCGTAAATCTATTATGGTTTTGAAACCATGCTTGGACAACGCCTGCGCATCGTCACCAATCTCACCCGAAGTCGC
>RCMY010000204.1_pt1 | contig 55357 bp, 58 predicted proteins | sample 2041341 | NCBI WGS metagenome assembly RCMY01 (sample SAMN09708234, study PRJNA481090) | Marine sediment metagenome, whole genome shotgun sequencing project.
TGTAGTTCCGTGAACCATTCCTCTTGAAAAGAACCATGATACTTTTTGTTCAAAGGCTCTTGCCTCATTCATTCTTTTGTACATTTCTCTATAGATATCTTTTTTTTCTGACATTTTTTTATCTCCTTTTCTATCGATTTTCTTTCACTCTTCTGCTTCTATGGTTATATTTCAGCTGGTTAGGACAGATAAGTCTTTCCAGTTCCATAATATTCAGATATAAATTTTCGCTGTTCTCGTAAGACTTGGTATCCAGCCAGTATCTTCCCTTGAGCAGACTGTACTTATTTATTCGCAGATAAAGTCTTTTATTTGCAAGTTCTTTTGTCATCATATATTTCAAATCCTTTATTTCATAAACATCTTCCTTGTGATATCCCCTTAGAACGAGTTTATGACTGTCCAGCTCTATTTCCAGGGGCTTTACTCCTGCGATATAAATATTAAACAGTTCGTAGCATGAAGCCAGAATAATAAAGGTATATATATTTATATTGAAATTAAAAATATTTTTTATAACTGCATAAATCAGCAGAAAAACTATAAATATTGAGGTAAGTGTAACAGTAATAAAATATTTTTTCTTATTATATTTATATGTCATTTTTCCTCCAGACAATTTTTATAAGTGGCTCAGGATTTCATCACAGGTTTTATCCATTCCCATTTTTGTGATAAATGCTGTTCCCATTATGATAGGAATATCTGTTTTGATATCACTGGGTCCGATTACTACCAAGACATCGGGATTTTCTTCCTCCAGCTTCATTTCATATATGTTTACTCCTTTTACCTCACACTCTACGTTTTTATTTGCACAGTAGTTCTTAATTGTTTCTACTGCAAATTTCATTTTGTTTACTGAAGTTCCTGTTGCTACAAGTATTTTTTTCATGAATTCCTCCTTAGATTATAATTGTGATAAATTACTAAACGAGACAAAAGTATTTCAGCCGGTGTTTTTTAACAGAAAGGTACTGATCTGCCAAAATACTGTTTTTTTATTACTGATATGTTCGGCCGCCATCCATTAATATGATCTGACCGTGAATATATGTAGATTTCTCACTCGCGAGAAAACAAGCAAGATTGCCGATATCTTCAGGATATCCGATTCTTCTTATAGGAATCTGTTCGATTAATTCCTGTTTTGATTTTTCATCAGGATAAAGCTGATCCAGAATGTGAGATGCAATAACTCTCGGCGCAATGGCATTTACATTTATTCCTGCTTTTCCGTATTCCTTTGCCAAGGCTCTCATAAGACCGTGCTGTCCTGACTTTGATGCTGTATAGTGTACACCGCCTCCTCCGCCTGTAAAAGCTGATCCCGAACTGATAAAGATAATACTTTTCCGGTCGTTTTCCTCTTTATCCAGCATAGAATCAATAAAAGCTTTTATAGTATAGAAAGAGCCTGACAGATTAATATCGATTACTTTTTTCCATTCTTCGTCAGAAACTTCTTTGAATGAATGCTTAAAGCTTATACCTGCATTTACAACCAAAACATCGGTATTTCCAAGTTCGCTGCTTATTTTTTTCTGTGCTTCTGCGAGAGATTCAGGGTTGGTAACATCACTGTTTATATACAGACCTTTTACATTATGACTTTTTATTTCATTGAGAGTTTTTTCTCCTTCTGTATCATTGAGGTCTAAAATAGCTACATTAGCCCCTTCCTTTGCCATGCAGAGAGCGATTCCCTTTCCTATTCCGTTGGCACCGCCTGTTATTACACAGACTTTATCTTTTAATAACATTTGTCCTCCTACAATATACTTTTCTATCTATAAAAAATGTTTGTTTTCAAATTTAATTTTTTTATCTGCAATCAGAGATAAATATATACTTTAATTTACTCTTCCCTTTATAAAATCTGCATTACCTCTTTTACAAAGAGAAGAAAAGAAAGGATTGCTGAAAAGAAAATATTAACTACTCTGACTGCAGGATATTGATTTTAGATATTGACCTGTAAAATCTGTCAAAACCTGAGTATCTCTTTTTTTCTTTTATACGACTTTGGATAAAAGGTTTTATTAAAACAGGAAACCGGAATTTCTCTGAATTGATACCGGAATATTTCCAGTTCCTGTTTTCAGCCCTGCAATATATTCAGTTTTGTTACTTATTCAGGATTTCTATGATCTTATCAAGATCTTTGTCAACACCTATTCCTGTCAGGAATGAAACTGCTACAATAACAGGAATATCTTTTTTGCTTGTGTAAGCAGTAGTAGTAACTATCAAATCTACATTATCAGTTTTGTAAGGCAGCTCAGCAACTTTACATTGCTGAATATCTACATCTACACCTCTTTCCTTTAATAAAGTACTCATCTTATTAACAACAACCGTTGAAGTGGCAATTCCTGTTCCGCATGCCACCATAATTTTCTTTTTGCCCATATTTCTTCCTCCTTAAAAATATTATTCTGTTTCATTTTCATATTGTTTCTTTATGTCATTTCTCGTCCAGTACCACATTCCTGCGTAAGCAACGAGAGCAACAATACCTGCTATAAACATAGGGGTATTTTTATAATCAATGAGCTTCAAAATAATCCACAGAGTAATGTGACAGCTCATATCAATACCTGAAATCATAGTAGCTCCTGCCGGGAACTCAAATCCTACCGCATGTCCCATTTGAGTAGTAAGCGGTCCAAGGTTCGTAGCCATGAAAAATACCATACATAAAGTAATTATAGAGTTTATAAGTCCTCTGAAGATATCTCCCCTAGAAGCTGCCACTGCCCAGATAACAGTAAAAGGTAATACTGCAAGATCGGCAAATGGAAGCATTCTGTTATATGGAAGTATTACTGAGAGAAATATAGTAATAGGAACCATAAGCAATGCAACAGTCATATTAGACGGATTACCGATTACCACTGCGGCATCCAGTCCGATATATACATCTTTTCCGGGAAATCTTTTAGAAATAAAATCCTTGGCACCTTCTGATATTGGTGTAAGACCTTCCATAAGAAGTGCAACCATTTTTGGCATCAGTACCATTACTGCACCCATCTGGATTCCCAGAGACAGAATGTCTGTAACAGTATATCTTCCCAGGATTCCTAAAAGTACTCCTAAAATAATTCCCAAAATTAACGGCTCTCCAAATATTCCTATTTTTTCTTTCAGCTTTTCTCCGTCAAGATTTATTTTGTTTATTCCGGGTATTTTATCCTCTACTTTATTTAGAGCATACATAATAGGTGCGAAATTGACTGTTTCCCCATGCGGGAGTGATATACCCGGCAGTCCGAAGTGATGTTCTACCGCGGGAGCTGTCCAGTCTGCGAGTTTAAATATAATAGTAGCATTTATCAAGGTAAGAACAATTGCTAAAATTAAACTGTTAGTGGCATAATAAACCATTGCACCCGGAAATATCAAGTGCCAGTAGTTCCATAAGTCGACGTCCATAGTTTTAGTAATATTAAAATATAAAAGTATCATGTTAAGTATAAAAATAATTGGTATTAACAGTGCTGCAATTGGTGTAGCAAATGTTATTGCAGCTCCGATAGGCCATCCTACATCAATAATGTCAAAATTAAGTCCCAGTGATGTAACCAGTGCCTCAGCGGCTTTACCAAGTGATGATGTTAAAAGACCTATTACAAGATTTACACCTACGAATCCAACACCGACAGTAACTCCGGCTCTAAAAGATTTTGCCAGTCCCTGTCCCAGAATTAATCCGAAAATAGTAAGAATGATAGGAAGCATAGTGGAAGGACCAAGTCCTAGAATAAAATCAACCAAACTTTGAATAATTCCCATATTTCTCTCCTTTTACAATTTATTTTTGGCCATAAACGTTTTTAAACAATTCATTGGCTCTTTTTATCTCTTCTTCGGGAAGCTCTTCCGGCTTACCTATTGTTCTGGTTAGATAGTAGACTTTTGCTGAATCTTCAAGCATAACTGCCGCAGTCAGTGCATGTGATACATTTTCACCATATGTGAAAACACCGTGGCTTTCCAGTAAAACTGCCTTTTGATCTCCTATTTTTTCAATGATATGTTCTCCGAGTTCGTCAGAGCCTACAGGAGCATATTTTGAAAGAGGAACTCTTCCTCCTACTTCATTTGCCATAGTAGTGGAAATAACAGGAATGTCTTCTTTTAATACTGCAAAACAGCTTGCAAATGTAGAGTGTGTATGTATAATTCCGTTAATATCTTTTTTAGCTCTGTATATCTGCAGGTGTGTTTTTAAGTCTGAGCTGGGTTTTCTTTTTCCTTCTATAATGTTTCCGTCAAGATCTGTTACTGTGATGTCATCAGGAGTAAGAGTATCATACTCCATTCCGCTCGGAGTCATAACAATATATCCTGTTTCCAAATCCCGGCCGCTTACATTTCCGCCGGTAAGAGTTATTAATTTATACTCTCTTAGTTTTTTTCCTGCATCAATTACTTCCAGTTTCAATTTTTCCAGCATATCTCCTCCTCACTTTTTATTCTTCTGTATTTTCTGCAGATGCGTCCTTACGGTTTTCTTTTATAATTCTCTGTCTGTTATAAACAGCCATTCCTATAGCTATAACAGCAAGTATTGACACACCGATAAAAGGAATGCTCATTAATCTTGTAAACAGCCAGCTTAAAGGATTTGCCCCGTCACAGATACTTGAAATCATAGTTGCACCCGGAGGCATTGTGAAGTTAGCGTCAATAGCCATCTGTGTATGAAGCGGAGCCAGATTCGTAGCTATAAGAAGTCCGACAGCCATATTTATAAATCCTATTATAAATGTTCTGAATACGTTTCCTTTAGTGATAGGTATAAGCATAACCAGAGAAAATGGTATAACAGCCAGATCGGCAAAAGGAAGAACTCTGTTTCCAGGCAGTATAGCTGCCAGTATAATTGTAATAGGTACTAATACAAGTGATACTGAAAGCGTAGTAGGGTGTCCGATTCCAACTGCAGAATCAAGTCCGATATATATTTTTCCTCTGTTTTTGAATCTTTTGCTTACGAATTCCTGTGCAGAATCAGATATAGGTATTAATCCCTCCATAAGCATCGCAGCCATTTTAGGAATAAGTACAAGTACACCGCCAAGAGTGATACCCAATACAAGGATGCCTTTCAGGTTATATCCTGCGGCAATTCCGATTACAATTCCTATAACTGTACCGATAATAAGCGGTTCACCAAATACTCCGAATCTTTTTTGAAGAGTTTCAGTATCAATTTCTATTTTGTTTATTCCAGGAATAAGATCCAAAATTTTATTTACTACCAATGCTCCCGGAACAAAGGCTCCTGAAAATCCGTGAGGCAGTGAAATACCCGGAAGACCGATATATTTTTCTATTCCCGGTGCAGTAAGATCGGCTATTACCATTATGATTATCATATTTAGAACAGCAGCTATAATTCCGTACATAATACTTCCTGTAGCTCCTGTAACAAGTGCACCTGTAAATGCAAAGTGCCAAAAATCCCAAATATCTATATCCAGAGTTTGTGTAGTGTTAGTAAGGAGCATAACGATATTTACTACAAGTCCGATAGGAATAATAAGGGCTCCCACTCTTGAAGCAAATGCAATCGCAGCTGCAGCGGGCCATCCTACATCTATGATAGTAAGATTAAGACCAAGTCTGGTAACCATTTCCTGCGCTGCAGGACCAAGGCTTCCGCCCAATAAACCAATAACTAAATTCAAACCAATAAATCCTACACCGACAGTTAATCCGGCTCTTAAAGCTTTTCCAAATTTTGCTCCCAGAATGAGACCGAATATTGTAATAATAATCGGCATCATTACCTGAGGACCAAGATCAACGATATAGTTCAAAATTCCCATTTTGTAAACCTCCTAATTTTATATTTTGAAAAGATATATAAAGTGTTATTGATATAAAAGCAATACTAATGTTTACATATATTTTCAGTATTTTACCCAGTAAAGATTCCGGTAAAAAATGAAATACCAATGTTTTAAGGATAAAAGTGCAGTATTCTGTTTTGCTGCATATCCCGTTTTCCCGGCAGAATGGTGAAATATTCAGGCTGTTCCGCAAGGGATAAACAGTGTATTATGCTAGCTTTCTAAGTGTTTCTTTACTATTTTTATAAGATTGTCTTTATCAGAAGCAAGCATTTTATAAAATTCTTCTTTGTCTCCAAAAAAACTTATTAATTTAGTAAGAACATCAATTTTGTCCTCTTTTTCACCGAAAGCAATTACACAGACTACCTCTACAGGAGTATCTTTGCTGTGATCTTCGGCACATTTGAAATCAACCTTCTTTTTTAACGTGGCTATGGACAGAGTGGATTTTACAACATGTTCTACCTCGGTATGCGGCATGGCAATACTGTATTCACCAAAATCCAGTCCTGTGGGGTAAGCAGCTTCTCTTTCCAGAAGGCCGTCATAAAAGCTGGATTTTACATAGCCGTTTTTTTCAAGATTATCTGATAAAAATCTTAATACTTCGTTAGAGTTTTCGCATTCAAGATTTGAAAAAATTAAGTTATCATCAATTATCATAGTTTTATATCTTCCTTTCTATGTATTTTTTTATAGTTTTATGTATTTCCGCCTGATTATTTTTTCTTTCTAGCTCTGAAAAGAATTCGTCATTTTCTGCAAGTGTTACCAGATCATTTAATGTCTCTGATATTTCTTCTTTTGAAAGACATGATAATCCAAATATATACATTAACTTTTTATTATCCGGAAAAGTGACAGGATAATTTAATTTCAGGAAAGAAACTCCGGTTTTAAATACATCATTGTTATTTTCTGCATGAAGCAGCATAAGTCTTTGGTTAAGCACCATAAAGGTACCGCATTCGTCTACCAGATTTTTCATGCTTTGGATATAGCTTTCCTCTATACAGCCATCCTCCAGCAGGATATTTCCTATAATTTTTACTACGTTCCGCCAGTTTGTTTCTTTTTCCTTAATGACAATATTTTCTTTCTTCAGATAATCCAAAAGATTTTTATTTCTCCTTTCTATAATTTTTTCTTTTCTATTGTCATATATTTGGCCGCTGAATTTTTGTGTGAGAATATCTCCTATTTTTTCAAGGTCATCATTCTCGAATTCTTTTTCTATAACCTCCAGTATTTCTGTTACTCCGATTGTTCGTTTTTTTCTTTTAAACCCTTTATTTTCAAGAAGAATTTTATCTTTTTCAGAGAGAATCACGTTTACCTGAATTACTTCTTTTTCCACTTTTACAGTTTCAGGTATTTTCACAGTACTGATTATAAAATCAATATTTTTTAGATTGTAATCTTTTAGTCTGTAATATGGAATAAGATCGACAACGTTTATATCAAAGGTATCCAAAAGCTCCTGAGCCAGAAGGCTTGAGCTCGCATAACCGCTTCCGCAGACAAAGAGAACATTACTGAATTCATTCACTTTTTCCTTTATTCTGTCAATGGCAAGCTTGAAGTGAACTGTAAACAGAGCGACTTCATCATCTTTTATTTTATGTCCTATGTATTTTTCCACATCAATAAGGGCATTTTTTACCGTAAAAAAAAGTTCCTGACAGTTTTCAAGTATTTCTTCAAAGCCTATATTGGGAAGATAAATATCATTTTTTATACGGTAGATAGTAGGTTTTATGTGATTAAGAAGACCCTCGAACAGCAGTTTGTCTTTTGAAATGTCAACACTGCAGTTTTTGCTCACCTCACCGATAAGCTTTCTTACGAGAATTTCCACTTCAATCCAGTTTTCATAAAATGTATAACTGTAATTATAGGTATGACTCCCCAGAAAATACTCCGCCAGTTTCAGTATTTCTTCTTCGTTAAAATGAACATCATATTTTTTCTCTAAAATATCAATATTTTCTGTGAGTATTTTATATTCTTTTGTCCTTATTATATATGTGTTATAAAAATCGCTTTGTGTGATGATATTATTTTGGTTTATTCTTAGGATGGCTATGGAGAAATATATGATAAGCAATTCGAATACTTCATTAGAGGTGTTTTCTACAAGTTTACTCTCGATATCTTTTAAATAATTTTTTAAAAAATTCTGGTCAATTTGTTTTATATAATTATTTAAAATGTCTTTTATCTGGTAATCTATAAATAAGTTCATCTTATTTGCAGTGTTCTCAAAATTAAACAGCTTATCCATGAATATTTTTATCATTTCTTTTCTTAGTGCTATTTCTGATGAATCTATGTAGAAACCTTTTATGTTGTTATACCTGAAACTGAGATCTTTGCTTTTTAGAAAGTCTTTTAATTTTTTTATGTCACTTTTTATTGTGAGCTCACTTACCTGGAATAATGAGGCCAGATTTATGATATTTAGTTTCCGGGATGTATTAAAGAGTATATAAATATAGATATATTCCACTCTTTCTATATCTAAATATTTATAATCCCTGGATTCAATCTTTTTTAAAAAATTACTTAAAGAAAATTTTTCATGCTGATATAGAATCCCCTTGGAGTTTTTATCTATAACAGGGAAATCATATTTTTTCAGATAATAGTTTAGATTTTCTATACTGTATCTTATAGTACGGAGACTCACTCCGAAGTCTTCGGCAAGATATTCCATGTCTATGTTATCTGAATTGGTAAGTATATTCAAAATTTCGATTTCCCTCTTAGTAAGAGCCATATTGTCTCACCTCCTTCTTCTGTACTGCAGAGTGTTAAAATCCGACATCGTTAATTAATTAATGAACTGGACACGCTAACCTCTTCAATAGAAATGTACCACGAAAGTATAAATAGGCAAGGCTAATTATTTACCACAATTTATGAAAAATATTATACTTTATTTTTAAAAGTACGAATTATAGGCATTTTGAATGTTTTTCAAAAAGTTAATTTATTTTATTTTTTGCTCTTTTAATGGTTATTTTAGACCAGTGATAAGAATATTGCTTTTATTGACTTTAAAACTTTAAAATTTTTAATAAAAAAAGTTAGCAAAAATGATAAAACAAAAAAATTTTATTATGAAGATCAGTAAAACAGGGATAGAGAAATTAAAAGTCAAAAACTATACTGTCATAAAATTTTGCAAAATTCTTGACCAAAAGAAAAAATGTACTATAATAGAAATGAGCAAAAAAGAGTAATTTCGATCAAAATCAGGCAACAAAAGGAGGGATTTACAGAATGAAAGAAAAAAGAATAGACAGAATACTTCAGATGATAAAACTAAATAATGCAGTGGGTACAGGAGAACTTGCCAAGACATTAAATGTAGCGGAAAGTACTGTAAGACGGGATCTTAACCAGCTTGAAAAAATAGGGCTGTTAAAAAAAGTCCATGGCGGAGCAGTAAAGCTGGAGAATCAGGTCATATTTGAAATGTCCTATTCAGAAAGAGAAGAGCTTAACTTAAAGCTGAAAGAACAGGTCGCCAAAAAAGCAGCAGGATATATAAATGACAATGATACAATTTTCATCGGACCGGGAACTACAACAGAGATGGTTCTAAAATATATAAAAACTAAAAATAATACAATTATCACCAATTCATTAAGTGCTTTTTCAAAATATTCCTCACTTCCGTATAAACTGATAATTGCTCCCGGTTATCTAAGAACAGAAACCAGTGCAGTAATAGGAACCTTTACAAATAATTTTCTAAAAAAAATAAATGTGGATATAGCCTTTTCAGGTGCAAACTGTATTAATGACAGCCAGCTTATGTCTTCAAATGAGGAAGAGGGGACAGCACAGGAAATAATACTTAATAATGCCAAAAAAAGATTCCTTCTTGTAGACAGCACAAAGTTTGAAACAAAATCATTTTTTACGTTCTATTCTGCGGAAAACCTTGATGCAATAATAACAGACAATGAAATAAACAGCAAAATAAAAAATAAGTATAAAAAATTTTGTAAAGTATTATAAATTAAAGGAGATGATGTTATGCTGATGGAAAATGAGAGAAAGCTAATAGTGGAATATGGAAAGCTCTTGGTAACAAAAGGACTTACTACTGGAACAGGAGGAAATATAAGTATTTTTGATAAGGAAAAAAAATATTTTGCAATAAGTCCGAGCGGAATAGATTATTTTGAAACAGAGCCTGAAGATGTGGTAATTATGGATTTGGACGGAAAAGTAGTGGAGGGGGAAAGAAAGCCTTCCAGTGAATGGATGATGCATTTGATTTTTTATAAAAAAAGAGATGATGTAGAAGCTGTGGTTCACACTCATTCGAGATTTTCTTCGACTATCTCATGCATGAGATGGGATATCCCTGCACTTCATTATTATGTGGCATTTGCAGGAAAAACAATTCCTTGTGCAAAATATGCATCATACGGTACACAGGAGCTTGCCGATAATGCTTTTGAGGGAATGGGAGAAGGAAAAGCGGCGCTTCTTGCCAATCACGGATTAATAACAATAGGACGCAGTGTAAAGGAAGCTTTTCTCGTGGCTGAAATGAGCGAGGAGATGGCGGAGTATTATTACAGAACAAAATCAATAGGAGAACCAGTTTTGCTGGATGAAGAAGAGATGGAAAGCATGCTTCTGAGATTCAAATCTTATGGACAATAAAGGAGGAAAATTATGAAAATAGCGTATTTTTACGGCCCCGAAGATGTAAGGATAGAAGAAACAGCTATACCGGAACCGGGTTATGGTGAAGTGGTAATAAAAAATAAAGTGGCATTAACATGCGGAACAGACCTGAAAACATATCTGAGAGGTCATCCGCTCTGGATTCCGCCAGCAGTTTTCGGACACGAAGCATCAGGAGTGGTATATAAGGTAGGAGAAGGAGTAGAAAAATTTAAGGTAGGAGACAGGGTAGTAGCACATAATTCTGCACCTTGTCATGAGTGTATTTACTGTAAAACACATCAGTATTCTATGTGTGAAAATAATCTTTTTAATTCAGGAGCCTTTGCAGAATATCAAAAAATTCCTGAAAGAATAGTAAGACAGAATATGTTCAAGCTTCCTGATACATTGGATTTTAAGAGTGCAGCTCTTACAGAGCCGTTTTCATGTGCGGTTTACGGTGTGGATGAATCAAATATAAAACAGGGGGACTATGTTGTAATAAACGGGGTAGGACCAATCGGGCTTATGTTTGTAAAGCTTGTGTATCTAAAAGGTGCACATATAATTGTTACAGATGCAAGTGATAAGAGACTGGAACTGGCAAAAAAATTGGGAGCAAAAGATATTATAAATATAAATGAAGTTTCTGATGTAGTAAAAGCTGTAAAGGACTGTACACCGCAGAGCAGAGGTGTAGATGTGGCAATAGAAGCAACCGGGCTTCCGAGAGTATGGGAAAATACTATTCTTATGGCAAGAAAAGGCGGTTTGGTAAATTTATTCGGAGGAACGAAAAAGGGAGAAACATTTACCATAGACTGCCAGCTTTTTCATTATTCACAGCTGACAATAAAGGGTGTTTTTCATACTACTCCCTATCATGTGGAAAGAGCCTTCAGACTCATTTGTGAAGGTGTAATAAGTGCAGATGATTTTGTAAATAATGAATATGATATAGATCATCTGGTGGATGCATTGGAGTCACACAGAACAGGAAATGTAATAAAAAATGCAATTATTTTCAAATAATGGAAATTAACAAAATAAAACTGTATTATGCAGAATAATCCTGTGTACTGTATCATTTTAACTAAAGACTGGCAGAATATTATACAGGTATAAAAATATTTATTATGTTTTTAGTAAATTTTTTAAAAACTTAGAAATTTTTTTTAAATTATTCTGCTTTAATACAGTTTGTTTAATTCTGTCAAAGTATTGAAAAATAAGTGTTTTTTTACAAGACGAATTTGAGTTTTCAGATGAAAAAAATATTTTAAATATTTTTAATTAATCAAACAATAGTTTTAATAAAGACGATATAAATTGATATAAAAAATAAAATTGACATAATGAGAATATTTTAGTAACATAAAGGTATATAAAATATAAATTTTTAATGGAGGAGATATGAAAAGATATTTATTAGCTATTATGTTAATTTTAGGATTAGTAATTTCTTGCGGCGGATCGAAAGACATTACATTACCTAATAAAAATGTGAAAATAGAGGGAGATGTTCTGACATTCAAAGGAAAGCCCTTTACAGGAAATATAAAGATGAATCTTGCAGATAAAATGGACGGATATGCAGGAGCAATGAGCTTCAAGGACGGACATCTTGACGGTTTAACAGATCTTAAAAATGATAAAGAAAACCAACAGGTAAAGTTTACAGTAGTAGACGGAAAATTTGACGGGGAACTTATCATGAAAGATGCTAAACAAAGAACTGACATTGTACTTGATATTAAAAACGGAGCTATTGTAAAATATTTGGCAGATGTTCAGGGAGCATACAAGTATGACCTTAGTTTTGTGGATAATCTTGCAAACGGAACAATGGAAGCTCAAGGACAGAAATTCAAATTTAAAGACGGTATAGCAAAAGGACCGCAAGGACAGGAATTAAAATTAACTCTGGATCCTGAATCAGGAGATATGTTAATGGAAGCTCTGGTTAACGGAAAAGCAGTCAAAAAACAGACAATACCTAGTATTTTAACACCTCAGTATTTGGAAACATTTATATTCAGAGCAATTACTGCGGCAAATAAATAATCTGAAAAAAAAATAGTATACGGATAATAGCATTCCGCATACTGTTTTTTTGTATCAAAATTTTTATTTTTTGGTTAAAATTAAGTTTGACAGAGCAAGAAAATACATGTTAGTATGATTATGTATATTATATAAAATTTGAATGGAGGAAATATGAGAAAATTTTTATTAGCAGTTATTTTTGTTTTTGGCTTTGCAGTTTCTTTTAGTATTGATATTACACTTCCGAATAAAGATGTAAAGATAGCAAAGGAAGTATTGTTATACAAAGGAAGTCCGTTTACAGGTAATATTATAATGAATACGGAGGATCAGAAGGACGGATATATCGGCGGAATAAGTCTGAAAAACGGACATTTGGATGGTTTGAGCGAGCTTAAAAATGACAGACAGGGTCAGCATATGAGGTTTACAGTAGCCGGAGGGAAATTTGACGGAGAGCTTATAATGAATGATCCCAGTCAGAATACCTATATTATGCTCGATATTAATAAGGGTGCTATTGTAAAATATCTTGCAGACATTCAGGGAGTATATAAGTATGACCTTAATTTCGTAAATAATCTTGCGAATGGTTCAATGGAAGCACAGGGTCAGGTATTTACATTTAAAAATGGGATAGCAAAGGGTCCGCAGGGGCAGGAATTGAAGCTAACACTGAACCCGGCTACCGGAGATTTAGAAATGGAAGCGTTTGTTAACGGGAAAGCAGCCGGAAAACAGACAATACCTAATGTTTTGACACCACAGTATTTAGAATCATTTTTATTTCAGTCAATTACAGATACAAACAATTAAATAAATAAAAAAATCCATATAAAAAACGGAAGGAGGACAATATGATAAAAAGAATGCCTACAAACTGCGGAGATAAGACTTGTCCGTCATGTGTAATAGCAGGAGATTTTATTTTTCTGGCTCATCATGCGGGGGGAAATAATGAAAAAGGCATAGAGGAACAGATGAGATCGTGTCTGGAAAGTATGAAAAAAACTCTTGAATCTGCCGGTGCAAAAATGAATGATATGGTTCAGATAAATATGTATCTGAGATTTATAGAGGACTTTGACAAAGCAAGAAAAGTATTTAATGAATATTTTGATGAGGAAAATTTTCCTGCAAGAATGACAACAACTACAGATTTCATAGATAAAGGCTGTCTGTGTATGTTAGACGGGACAGCTTATAAGCCGGGAGCCGGGAAATAAATGATAAAATTTTATGGTTAAATTTCACTTGATAAATTTAAAAATAGGTATAAAAAAATTAAATATAAAACAGGAGGTTAATAATAATGGCAAAACTTATAGTAAAAAGAGAGAAGAGCTTTCTTAGTTCTGCAAGAAAATTTAAAGTAATTCTGGACGGAGAGATTATAGGCTATGTTGGTAACGGAGAGGAAGCAGAGTTTGATGCAGCGGAAGGGGAACATATAATACAGGCTGGCATAAGCATGATAAACGGAATCAGCAGAAAATTAAAAATAAATATTACTCAGGGTGAAGCATTAATGGTAGTAAAGCCAAATCCGGTTATGTGGGTAATTTTAATTCTTGCGGTGATAGTGGGAGCAAATCTTGGAATAGGTCTTTCAAGAGGATATTTTTCTCTTCCGCTTCTTATAGTTTTGATCATTTTGATGGGAGTAAGTACGGTTTTTGCAGTTGGTTTGAAGCAGGTAAAATGATAATAAAACAGAAAAAACAGAACACACTTCAAATTACAGCTGTTCTGTTTTTTTATTGTAAAAATTTTCTATTCTGAAGATTCTGAAAAAACAAGAATAAATCCGTCAGGATCTTTTATGGCAAATTCATCGGCACCATAAAAAGTCTTGTGCATTTCATGTGAAACATGTATATGAGAACAAATTTTATTATAGAATTCCTGAATATCAGAGATTTTTATATAAAAAGTAAGAGCTCCTCCTGAATTTTGTGAATTTAACTCAGGATATTCCTGCTTTATACTTTCTTCTTTTTGAAACATTACAAAAAGCCCGTCTTTTTCTACCATTCCCCAATCAGGCTCCCCGCTCTCAGGTACAGTCTGTACAAGGGAAAAGCCAAGAATATTACAGTAGAATTCAATACTTTTATTTACGTTTTTTACCATTAAATTTGGTGAAAATGATGCTATTTTCATATATTTACCTCCCGAAAAAACTTATATATTACAAATCATATCATAATAAAAATAAAAATAATTGTAAAAAAGCGAACTATTTCCAGTTTTTTGGAGAAGAACCCGTATATCTTATAAAATCTTTTATCATATGGGAGGAATCATAATAACCGTTATTTACAGCAATTTCTGTAAGGCTTTTATCTGAGCAGAGGATTTCTTTTTTAGTTTTTATAAATCTTTCTATATTAATAAATTCTTTCATATTAATGCCAATCTCTTTTTTAAACTTTATTTCCAGATACCTTTGTGAAATACCTATAATTTTGTGTAATTCATTAACAGAAGGATTTTCAGAATTATAAATATTTTGAAGAGCAGAAGATACATCCAGATCGATATCATTACTGCGGGAATTCAGATGCTCAATAAAAATTTTTTCAAAGAATCCAATAATATCCTTATATTCTGCCAGTAAAAAAATATTTCTGAATTTTTGATGACAGGAATCAGGGATAACTGAATTCAGATCAATAATATCATTCTTTATATTATGAAATCCAAAGTTCAAAAAACGGTTAAGACCAAGGGGCTTGAACCGTACACCAAAAAGTCTGCTGTCCTTTTCCATAGAATGACTCTTAAAGCTCGTCATCATGCCTGTAATTATAATGTCGTTATTATTGACTATACTTTTGGAATTACTTTTTGAGTGAAAACAATTACCAAAATTAAAAATAATATCCATTGAGCAATCAGGAAGAACCTGAGATTCGCCGTATACGGAAGAGTTGTCCAAAAACCAGTAAGAATCAATTATATGTCCTAAATTTTTTCCTGGGAGAAATTCTTTATAATTCATATTTTTTCCTTCTTTTCAAATATTAACTAAAACTAAATAGAATGCGGTACTAGACTGTCCATATGCTTGAACTTAATATAACAGGCAGCTTTTCGTACCAGCCTCTCTTTTCACTGGATTTTTCCAGAATAAGAAAAGGAACTATTGTATTCGAATAATCTTTGAAATAATCTTTCGGGGCGGCGTTTATAAGGCTTCCTGCCCAAATATAAGAGTCATTTGTTCCGGCTATGGATTCCGGAACATCAAGAATATGATTTCCTGTAGCTGCTTTGCTTTCCAGAGCTTTCAGCTTTTTATAAAAAGCTTTCTCCTCAGGAGTCTCTGTAATTCCGCCCATAATTTTCTGAAGTTTTTCATCCATAGATCTGTAATAATCTATATTCAGCCTTTTTGCATTATCAGCTGTATAAAAAAAAGCAGAGGGAATAGAAAAGCTGTCATTCAGATAACGTTCATTTGCAGTTACCATTACAGCAAGGGAAAGTTTTCCTTCTGTAATTCTTTCCTGATATTTTTTCTTTATATTTTTTCCGAAAATTTTCATCAAAATAAAACCGAATACTGCAATTCCAAAAGAAACAAAGGCCGCTTTAAATAATGACTCTGAATTTTCTGTAGTTATTGCATTCCAGAGAAGAAAACAGCCGAAAAAGAAGCCAAAAATCATAAGCAGGATGGAAATAATCCCGACCGGGGTTTTATTAAATCCTGAATGATTTTTTAGTTCAGCTTTCCAGCTGTTATTTTTATCCATATTTAGAATTTTTTTGTAATATTTTTCCATAAATAATTGGTTTTTCATTATTTCACCTTTCAAAATTAAAATAAACTGCTTCAAAATGAATATATAAAGCGGTAGAACTATATATAAGCTACCACACTGATATATTAGAAAACTTTCATTTTGAAACAGTAAAAAATTATTTATTACATGCTGTCCAGCATTAATTTTGCATCTTTGTCCCCATTTGCAGAGGCTTGTTTTAAATATTTTACAGCTGTGTCTTTTTTACCCTGATCATAATATAAGATTCCAAGGTGGTAAAGTGCACCGTTATTTTTTCCCTTTTCCAGAGCAGTCAAAAGATATTTTTCTGTATTTTCCTTATCACCAAGCTGTCCGTAAATAATTCCCAGATCCAGAGCTGCACTGTAATAACCGTTATCCACTGCGTTTTTCAGATATTTTACAGCCATATCTTTATTTCCCTGTTCATAATAGAGCAGTCCGAGATTATTCATAGCTTTTAACGAAACATCGTTATTCCCCGGAGCGAGTTCTATAGCTTTCAAATAATTTTTCTCGGCTTCGGTTTTATTTTTCCCCATATCATATGAAAGTGCAAGATTATAATACAGCTCAGGGTTTCTAGAATTTTGTGCAAGGTTTTCGAGATATTTCTGAGCCTGTTCATAATTTTCCTGAGACTGGTAAAGCATAGCAATATTATAGACCGCATTTTTCTCACCAAGTGAAAGAGCTTCATTATAATACTGCTCGGCAAGCTTATAATTCTTCTGTCGTTCATAGATATTTCCAATAAGATTTGCTGTTTTTCCTGTTTTATTTTTGCTGTAAAGCTGCAGGAAGTATTTTTGTGCATCATTATATTTATTCTGTGACATATATAAAAGCCCGAGATTATACATGGCGTCAGTATCACCGGCTTTTTCCGCTGCCTGTTTATAGTATTTTTCCGCATTTTGATAATTTCCCGAGATATCATTCAGAAGTCCTAGTTTATAAAGTATTTTCGGATCATAATTTCTGTTATAGGTTTTTTCATAATATTTCAGTGAATCATTTATTTTATTTTGCTTTTCATATAAAATAGCCAGATTATACATGGCATTTATATTACTGTTATTAACATCGGCAGCTTTTTTATAATAATATTCTGCAGAGTCAAAATTACCTGCATCATCATAAAGAAGCCCCAGATTATATGCAGCATCTATATCACCTTTATCTGCTGCCATTTTGAAATATTTTATCGCATCATTTTTTTTGCTGCTGCTGTTATAAAGAACTGCCAGATTATACATGGCATCTATATTATTGTCTTTAGTAACAGACTGAAGATAGTATCTTTCCGAGAGATCTTTTTTATTAAGCTTTGAATATACATATCCCAGCTTATAAGCAGCCTTTGAAAGACCGGCATCATAAGCCATTTTAAAATATTTCTCGGCCTCTGTATAATTATTTTTATCCTCATATAAAATTCCCAGATTATACATAGCATCAACATCACTTTTTAATTTTAGCGAAGCTTTGTAGTATTGTTCAGCCTGATCAAGCTGACCGCTCTTTTGATATTTTAGAGCAGTATTAAACAGCTCTTCTGCTGATTCTTCGGAAAAAGCAGCAGTAAAAAGTAAAGATAAAACTATAAGTATTCTTATAGTAAAAAAATTCCGATATATTTTATTTTTCATAGAAAATCACCACTATTATTCATATAAATTATAAATTTTATTTTTTATTTCTCTGTCGACATCCATAATAACATCAAGATCCAGAGATTTAACCGATTTATGCGTATTTAGTTCGTCTTCTATAATTTTGTAGATATCAGTATAATTGATTTTTCTGTTCATAAACAGGTCTACGGCAGCTTCGTTTGCGGCATTATATACAATAGGATAAGATTCTCCCTGTTTTCCCGCATCATACGCCAGTTTAAGACCTTTGAAAACTTCAAAATCGGCTTTTTCAAATGTAATATTATTGAACTTCATAAAATCAAAGTTCCCAAGCAGCTTGTTTTCCACTCTTTCGGGATAGGTAAAGGCATAAAGAATAGGAGTTTTCATGTCAGGCTCTCCCATCTGTGCAATAACCGATTTATCCCTGAATTCTACCATAGAATGGATAATACTCTGCGGATGTATTATAACATCAATTTTATCATAATCAACCAAAAAAAGATGATGGGCTTCTATTACTTCCAGTCCCTTATTAACAAGAGTGGAAGAATCAATGGTAATCTTGGCACCCATACTCCAGTTTGGATGTTTTAACGCTTGTTCCAGAGTGACATTTTCAAGGAATTTTTTATCGGCACCTCTGAATGGTCCTCCAGAAGCAGTAAGAATAATTCTTTCTATTTCATTGTGGCTGCCTGCTTTTAATGACTGAAAAACAGCACTGTGTTCACTGTCCACGGGAATAATTTCCGAGTTATATTTTTTTAGAAGATCACGTATAAGATAGCCTCCCGCAACCATAGTTTCTTTATTTGCCAGAGCTATTCTTTTTTCTTTTTTTATAGCTTCCACAGTAGCCGGAAGTCCTATGGATCCGCTTACCGCAGTTAACAGAATATCTGTTTCATCAAGCTGTCCTATATTTTTCAATCCTTCACAACCCATAAAAATCTCTATATCCGGAAATTCTCTTTTTATACTGTCATATCCTTCCTGTGTTCCCACAGATACATATTTTGGTTTGAATTCCCTGATGTTTTCTGCCAGTGCCTGCCAGTTTTTGTCCGCTGAAAGAGCAGTAATATTAAATTTGTCACGATTTTCACGTATTATTGAAAGGGCATTTTTACCAATGCTTCCAGTAGCCCCCAGTATTGAAATGTTTGTTTGCATGTCTTCCCCTAACTAATAAAATATTTTACGAAATAATATACTACAGGGAGCACAAACAGGGCACTGTCAAAACGGTCAAGAAAACCGCCGTGTCCCAGAAGTAAAGTCCCAGAATCTTTTATTTCAAATTCTCTTTTTATTTTCGACTCCACCAGATCACCCAGTTCTGCAAAAAAGGCTATTATTAATGCAAGAAGAAGAGCCTCGGTTTTAGTGAAGGAAATATTGCTGTGTACGCTGCATTCACTGAAAATATGTATATTTTTACAAAAAAATTCAGCAAAAAAAGAAAAAATAACATCAAATTTTAAAGCGACAATAAAAGCTCCTATAAAGCCTCCGATAGCCCCTTCAAAAGATTTTTTCGGACTTATCTCAGGTGCGAGCCTTCTTTTTATAATTTTACCGCCAATGGAAATTCCTACCAGATATGCAGCTATATCGCAGGTCCAGATAAGAATAAACGTCATGAGGACAAGAGCCCTGCCGTTTGAAAATTCACTTTTTATCAGTAAAATATATGAAAAAAAGTATGAAATATAAATGATACCGAATAAAGTATAAGAAATCTCCGCCATAGCACCATTTATTTTTACTTTTAAAATCTGCCTTGTGGCAATAAGCATAAGTGCAAAGACAACAAAACCGCCTATATCAAATCTTGCGATAATATCTCCGCTAAATCCCATAAAATTATAAGAAAATAAAACCTTATCCTTCATATACACAAGAACAGGCAGAAGTAAGGATAAAAACAATCCTATTCTGCTTGCCACTTCAAATCCTTTATCTTTCAGCATTTTATAAAACTCATATACAGACATGCCTATAATGACCTCAGTAAAAATCAAAAATGTAAAATCGCCTTTAAGAAAGATCAGAATAAGCAATGGGACAAAAATAACAATAACCAAAGCTCTACTTAGCATCTACTCCTCCAAAACGTCTTTCTCTATTATTAAACCATTCAATGGCTTTTTCATATTCATTTTTATCAAAATCAGGCCAGTAAGTATCGGTAATATAAAATTCAGAGTATGCGATTTCCCATAAAAGAAAATTACTTATTCTGAATTCCCCGCTGGTTCTGATAACCAATTCAGGATCGGGAATATCAGGCTGATAAAGATAATTTTGAAATTCATCTTCGGTAATGGAAGTTCTGCCTTCTGCCAAAATCTTGTTAATACCGTCTGTGATCTCTTTTCTGCCGCCGTAGTTAAAGGCAATGTTAAAAGTAAGGGTATTACAGCCAGAAAGATAATCTTCAGTTTCTTTTATTTTTTTTAACAGTTTTTTGCTGACACCTTCTTCTGTACCGGATACAACTAGTCTTATATCCTGTTCTTTCAATTCATCCTTTTTGTTATCCAGATATTTTGAAAAAAGATTCATAAGTGCAGAGACCTCAGTCTTGGGTCTTTTCCAGTTTTCAGTGGAAAAAGCATAAACAGTAAGATACTTTACACCAAATGAAACACTTTGTCTTAAAACAAACTCCAGAGCATCAGCTCCTCTTTTATGACCTTCCACTCTGGCAAGTCCTCGTGATTTGGCCCATCTTCCATTTCCATCCATAATAATTGCAATATGTTCGGGTATTTTTCTATTCATAAAAAAACCTTTCAAGTCGTTATTTCCTATTTTACCATATATACAGAGTTTTTTCTAATTTAATTTGTAAAAAATAAAAATGAGAAAAACCGGAGTCAAAAGATATTTTTTAATAACTCCGGTCAGTGCAGTCTCTTAGTTAATCAAAAATAAAAAGAGATTCATTAAAAATGAACCCCGTCTTCATAATACATATTTTCTATCAAAGGATTAAATACAATAGTAACTATTTTATCCGTTATTTTTTTCCATCTTTCGGTAAACAGAGCAGCAATCTTGTCTCTAGCCTCAGAATCCCTGTCAAACCATAAAACCTCAATAAAAACAAGGCCGTCATCTTCTTTGCCGTCAAAAAAGAAAGTAGTTTCCACATATTCAAATGTAAACCAGTCAGCAGGACATTCTGCAATAATTCCTAATTCATCTGCAAGACCTGCAGTAAAATCTCTGACTTTTTCTTTTTCTGCTCCTCTAACTCTTATGTGTGGCATGTTTTTTACTCCTTTTGTTTTTATTTGAATTTTATCATGCTACAGTGTTTTAATCAATAGGCAAAAAGGATTATTTTATGCACGGAATTTAGATTTTTTGGGTAAAACACAATATATCCAGAATATGGAAAGTGTCACATACAAGATATAGTATTTTAGAAAGAAAAAAATTATATCTGTCCCAAAAACATCTGAACCCAAAAAGAAACAACAACTACAAGCAACGATATAATAAAGCCGTGAAGCATAGGCTTAAAGCCGGAATGTGAAACTTCGGCAAAGTTAGTTCTGAGTCCGATAGCACCAAGAGCCATTACCATAAGATATTTACTGATCTGTGATATTACAGAGCTCACATTTTCAGGAACTATACCTGTACTTTTTATTCCGACCATAACTAAAAATAACAGAATAAAAAACGGAAAAATATTCTTTAATGAAATATTTTCTTTCTTTTTTTTCTCTGATTTTGAAACAGACTTTCTAGATTCTACATGTCTGTTTATAAGAGAAAATATTAATACTGCAGGAATAATGGAAAGAGTACGGGTAAGCTTTACAATAACTGCAAAACCGCCGGCAGCATCAGAAAAGGCATATCCGGCTGCAACAACAGACGAGGTGTCATTTACTGCAGTTCCGGCCCACAGTCCGTATCCGATATCTGACATTCCAAAGTATCTCCCTGCAATGGGAAATAAAATGACCATAAAAATATCAAAAATAAACGTAGCTGAAATAGCATAAGCAATATCCTTTATATCTGCATCTATGGCAGGAGCAATGGCAGCTATGGCTGATCCGCCGCAGATTCCCGTTCCTGCAGAAATAAGTCCCGAAAGTTTCCAGTTCATGCCAAAAATCTTTCCAAGAAGCCATCCGCCGCCAAAAGCAGTAAATAATGTAAAAACCATAACAATAAGAGAATATTTTCCTACCTGCAGTACCTGTGAAAAGCTCAGAGTAAGCCCCATTAATACAATAGAAAATCTTAATATTTGTTTTGAAACAAAATTTATTCCGGGCTTAAAAAAACCAAATTCCGATATATACGGATTTAGAATCATCCCCGCAAGCAGCGCAAAAACACTTCCGCTTATAAGATGGTAGGGAATAAAGCTGCTCAGAAGTATGCCGATATATGCAAGTATAAAAGTCAGTACTATACCTGAAGTATATTTTTTTATTGATTTCATTTTTTCGTCTCCTTGTATATTTAGTGTTGTCTTCTGTTAATTTTTGACAGACAGAAACAATTGGTTTTACTGTCTGTACAGCTGATTATAATCATATATTATAATATAGATTAGAAAATCCGCCCCGGTACTGTGAAGAGCTGATGTACTGAAATTTGGCAGCCGAGGGGGACATTATTGATAATAACATTTTTTTATGATAAGATAAAATTATAAATTATTATAAATATATAAATTAATATTATAAAAGGAGAAAATATGCTGGATTTTAGACATGAAACATTTCTTGCACTATGCAGGATAAAAAATTATACCAAAACAGCAGAGTTTTTACATATGACACAGCCGGCAGTGACACAGCACATAAAATTTCTGGAAAACTATTATAATGTAAAGCTTTTTAATTATGAAAGAAAAAATCTTTCTCTTACCCGGGAAGGTGAGCTTCTGTATGATTATGCGACGACTATGAGTGCAGATAATAAGAGAATTAAAGATATTCTCGCCGAAAAAGATACGGAAAGTATTTCATTATCCTTTGGTACGACACTTACCGTGGGGGAGTATGTAATGCCGGGTATATTGGAAAACATGCTGGAGAAATACCCCGGAATTCGTATTACAATGTCCGTTAATAATACTAAAGTTTTATTGGAAAAATTAAAAAGCGGAGAGATAAATTTTGTGATTCTTGAAGGTTCCTTTGAAAAAACAAAATACGATTCTGTGTTGTTCTCCAAAGAGGAGTTTATAGCTGTCTGTTCACCTGATTCCGAGCTGAAGAATAAGCAGGTTACGCTTAAAGAAATATTGGAGGAGAGAATAATACTGCGTGAAAACGGATCAGGAACACGGGATATTTTTGAGCATATACTGTACAGACATAATCTTAGCATCGAAAGCTTTAAAAGAAAATGTGAAGCAGGGAATATAAGTGTAATAAAGGAATTGGTAAAAAAGAATTTTGGGATAACTTTTTTATATAAAGCTGCTGTGAAAAAAGAGCTTGCCGAAAACCAGCTGGGCAGAATAGATATAGCCGGATTTTCTGAGAAATACGAATTTAATTTTGTGTTTTTAAAGGATAGTATTTACAAAAAGGATTATTTGGAGTGGTATAATCTTATGAAAAGTTTTGGGGGAAAAATTAAATAAAATTATTTTCATAAAAACTCATTGACAAAAAGCAATGAATTTGATAAGATATTTTTGAGAATAAAAAAATTTATTGCATATTTTAAATTTTAAGACTGTTTTTTTGACAAAAAGCAACAAAAATTTTAAGGAAATGATTATATTTAAAAAGTGGGGATGATAATGATAAAAACTAAAATGAGATGTAAAGCCTGCGGAAAATTATATATGGAAATAAAAGTGGAAGGAAAAGCAATATGTGATTTTAAATGTAAAAGATGTAAAACTCAGAATGTACAGGTAATTACAGAAAAATTCAATTGAATAAAATCAGCATCCCAAGCGGATCTTTTGTATAGAAATATACATTAGATCCGCTTTTTATTTAAATTTTTCAACAGTAAAGATAAAAATTAAAAATTGACAGGAGTAATAAATGAAAAAGCAATATAAAGAGTATAAAGTAATTGATAAAGATTTATCTGAATTTTTACTCTATGATGAAAAAATATCTGATAGTTTTAATGAGATTGAGATAGAAGCTATTGAAGATATATGTGATTTGAAAATCAGTGATTTGAAAAAAATTATGTGTGAAAAAATAGAGGACGGGAACTTCATTGATTTTATAGAAAAATTATGCAGAAACAGACTTTTGAGTATTGTTCCCATGCTTGTATTAGATAAGAGAGAGTTTTTTGTTTACGATTTATTTTATAAAGAGAAAGAAACTCAAAGTGAAATAGGAAAAAAATTAGGAATAACACGACAATCTGTAAATAAAATAGTAAAAAAAATAAATATGAAGTTTGAGAATGCAAGCGGCAATATTGGTGTTACACTAAAAACTTGGACAAAAATAGCTTGCTGATGTAAGATAAAAAATTAAGGAGCTGAGTCCAAAATGAGAAAACAAAGGAATTATGACAATGTATTTAAACAGACGATACTAAAATTACATTAAAATGTGAAAAATTTGAAAGAATTATCACGTGAATATCTTGTTCCTACACAAAGTATAGGAGCTTGGAAAAAAGCATCAAAAAAATAGAAAAGATTATTTTCTTACTTATTGTAGTAATTTATATATTTCTCATATTAGGATTCATTTATTCTTTATTCATAATCAATACTGTAACATACAGACTTGTTACTTCAGCTAATTGTATCAGAATTATTGACAATAATATCTAAATAAATATATTATTGATATAAAATAAAGTTTTTCAATATCTTAGAAAGAAAGCAGGGGTATGTTTGTTTAAACTATATATTAAACAGAATTTTTTTCTTTCTTAGGCCGGGTTTTTGTCTAAAAAGCATTGACTAGTGGCTGGAAGGGGAGTTTATCCGGAGTAATTATTCTTTACAGGCTGAAACCCGTGAAATTATGAAGCTCAAAAAAAGTTCTTCATAGGGTGAGAATTATGAATTGAATGTTCATGAACCAAAATATGAGTTACTTTGTTTGTTGGTTGTACTGGCAGTTGACTGTATATTATTAACTCTTTAATGAGATAAAATATATTGGTTTAGAGAAGATAATAATCTGTAAGCAATATAAAAAAAGAACCATATCAAAGAATGAATTCTGATATAATTCCTTATTTTAGTATAATAAATTTATAAAGACCCGAGAATTCTTCCCATGAATGATCCGTCATTGTGAAGAAGGTCTCTTGAGATATTTTTTGATTTTATATTTGATATAATTATTATGTAATTTTGATCTTCGTGTGAACTGAGAACTTCACACTCTATAGAAACTTTACAAATATCCATAAGCGGGGCATTTATTGTATCAGATTTTGTGTATAAAAAATTCTGTGAATAAAATCTGTTTACATCAAAGCTGCTGTCAGGACTGCTGTTTTCAAATTCACGAAGCAGTTCTTTTTCAGGAATATTAACACAAAAACTATTGGAAAATTTTATGGATTCCGCAGCACTGGAAATCTTAGCTAAGCCCAGTACAAGCATGTTTCCGAGGACAAAAACCGAATTACTGACAAGACAGCCGGGTTCATTATTTTTGTCATAAAAACTTAATAAAACAGCGGGAAATCCATAATATAATTTTTCATATTCAGCATTTATATTTTCCATATTACCTCCACTTTATAAAAAAATCAAATCCCGTATCTTGTCTAAAGCAGGGATTTGATGTTAGTGCAGTGTCTTATTTATAAAGATGAACCTGACACTATACTGTTTATACTGTAGTAAGTTCTTTTTCTTTTTTATCCAAAGCTTCGTCAACAAGTTTTGTAAATTTATCAGTTAGTTTTTGAACACTGTCTTCTCCTGATTTTAAATCATCTTCAGTTATTTCACTGTCTTTTTCTGATTTTCTCAGTTTGTTATTTACATCTTTTCTGATGTTTCTGATAGCAACCTTACCTTCTTCAGCTTCTTTTCTTACTATTTTTACATATTCTTTTCTTCTTTCTTCAGTTAACTCAGGAACGGAAAGTCTTATGATTCTTCCGTCATTCGAAGGATTAAGCCCCAGATTAGCCTGCTGTATAGCTTTTTCTATAGCAGGAATTAATGATTTATCCCATGGATCAATAGTCAGAAGTCTTGCTTCAGGAGCTGATAATGTACCAATCTGTGATAAAGGACTCGGAGCCCCGTATGCATCTACAGTGATACCGTCTAACATAGAAACATTGGCTCTTCCAGCTCTTATACTGGCAAATTTGTCCTTTGTACTCTCCACGGCTTTTTCCATTTTGGTTTCAGTTTCTTTTAAAAAAGTGTCTACCATTATAATTTCACCTTTCATATTAATATAAATTATTTAATTTTTTACAATTGTTCCGATTTCTTCGCCGTTTACCATTCTTTTAACATTACCGTCCTCCAGAATATTAAAGACTATAACAGGAAGATCGTTCTCCCTGCAGAGTGATAAAGCAGCGGCATCCATTACTTTGAGATTTTTTGTCAGAGTTTCGTCAAAACTGATATTATCATATTTTACGGCATCTGCAAATTTTTGCGGATCTTTATCATAAACACCGTTTACTTTAGTTCCCTTTGCCAGAATATCAGCACCAATTTCGAGAGCTCTTAATGCACCGCCTGAATCTGTGGTAAAATAAGGATTCCCCGTTCCGCCGGCAAGAATGATAATTCTTCCTTTTTCCAAGTGTCTTATTGCTCTTCTTCTTATGTATGGTTCTGCAATTTCCGGCATTTGCACAGCAGTGAGAACTCTTGTGGGAACACCCATTTTTTCTATTGAATTCTGTAATGCTATGGCATTCATAATTGTGGCAAGAATACCGAGGGTATCTCCGGTAGCTCTGTCAAATCCCTGCTCTTGTCCGGCTATGCCTCTGAAAATATTTCCTCCGCCTATAACAATAGCCAGTTCAACGCCAAGATCGTGAACTTCTTTCAGCTGTCTTGCAAAATTATCAAGAACATCGCTTGAAATACCGAATTTTTGATTGCCGGCAAGTGCTTCTCCGCTTAACTTTAATAATATCCTTTTATATTTTAACATAAAACCTCCTAAATATCTCAAAAAAATAAGGGTAAGAATTTACCCCTATTTTTAATTTCCTGCTATTTGTGCTGCAACTTCAGCTGCAAAGTCAACGTCACCTTTTTCAATACCTTCTCCTACTTTGAATCTTGTAAATCCATTGATAGTTAGAGGTTTGATGAAGTCTTCTATAGACACGCTGTCGTCTCTCACATATTTTTGCTTAACCAGAGTATTTTCTTCATAGAATTTTCTCATTTTTCCTTCTAAGATTTTTTCTATTATATTAGCCGGTTTTCCTTCTTCTTCTAATTGCTTTTTAGTTATTTCCTTTTCTCTTTCAAGATCGTCTGTAGTAACCTGATCAGGTGACAGATATCCAGGATCCATAGCTGCTATATGCATAGCAACACCTTTTGCTTTTTCTATATTTTCAGGAGTAGCTTCTCCGTTCATTTCCAGTAATACTCCTATTTTTCCCCCAAGGTGGATATATGTTTCTACAAAACCTTCAGTTTTTACTGCCGTAAGTCTTCTAAGGTTCATATTTTCCCCTATTTTTGCAATCAGTTCGTTAATTACTTCATCTATTGATTTTCCTTCTAATTGAACGGCTCTTAATTCATCTTCACTTGAAACATCATGAGTTAGCGATAATTCTACAAGTTTTTCTCCAAAACTTTTGAATTCATCATTTTTAGCAACAAAGTCTGTTTCGGAATTAAATTCAAGCACAACACCTTTTTTTCTGTCAGAAGATACTGCTCCGAAAACTAATCCTTCTGCTGCAACTCTTCCAGATTTCTTAGCGGCTTTGGCAATTCCTTTTTCTCTTAACCAGTCAATTGCTTTTTCTATGTCTCCGTTGTTTTCTTCCAGAGCTTTTTTACAGTCAAGCATTCCTGCTCCTGTTCTTTCTCTTAATTCTTTAATTAAAGCTGTGGTTACTGCCATTTTTTACTCCTCCGTTTTCTTTAAGATTATAATTCCTATTTATTATATTATTCAGTCGCTTCTTTAATACCTTCAGCCATAGTTTCTACAGCTATTTCATCTTCATTAACCGGCATATCTCCAGATGCTGCAGCGTTAGCTTCTGCTGCTTCCTGTCCGTTATTTCCTTCTATTATAGCATTAGCCATAATTTCTGAGAATAATTTTACAGATCTGATAGCATCGTCATTTGCAGGTATTTTATATGTTACAAGATCAGGATCCACATTTGTATCGATTAATGCTACTACAGGAATTCCAAGCTTTTTAGCTTCTTCAAGGGCAAGAAATTCTTTTTTGATATCTACAACGAAAAGTGCTGCAGGAACTTTGTTCATTTCCTTTATTCCACCTAAGTTTTTAGATAATTTTGCCATTTCTTTTCTTAAAAGTCCTGCTTCTTTTTTAGTGTATGATTCGTCAAGCATACCGTTCTGATCCATCTCTTCAAGATCTTTTAGTCTTTGTACTCTTGTTTTGATAGTGTTAAGGTTAGTTAACAGTCCACCAAGCCATCTGTTATTTACATAAAATCCTCCGGCTCTAACAGCTTCTTCTCTTATAGCTTCCTGTGCCTGTTTTTTAGTTCCTACGAAAAGCACTTTTCCACCTTGTGATGTAATATCTCTTATAAAGTTATAAGCTTTTTCTGTAGAATCTAAAGTCTGGTGTAAATCCAGAATATGGATACCATTTCTTTCTGTAAAGATATAAGGTTTCATTTTTGGGTTCCATCTCTTTGCCTGATGCCCGAAGTGAGCTCCTACTTCTAATAATTGTTTCATTGAAACTACTGCCATTTTGTTCCTCCTAAATTTTTTTGGTTTTTGTCATCCATTTTCCTGATCCGGACAAACCTGATATTTCAGGCACCCTATCCAAACCCAGCAGGAAAATGTGATAATCATCAGAATATTTTATCATTCACAGAGGATTTTGTCAATGAAATAGTGTAAATAAAATGCAGCGCGGAAAGTAGTTATACAGTTGAAAACACATACATTAAAAAAATAAATTAAAAAAGCCGTCGGCATGAACCGACGGCAGGGGATTATGAAGAAAAATATTCTTTTATTGGTATGTAGTAATTATAAAAAAATATACTTAGAAATTTCTTATTTAAAACTTTTTATAGCCTTAGAATATTTATCTAAAGATTAGTTATTTCTTTTAGAGGTACATTATTAAAGGGATTGACTATAGATTTTTTTTAGATTTTAAATTAGTTAAGTTAATAAAAAAACCGCCGGTTATAAAACTGACGGCAAGGGGGTTATGAAGAAAAATATTCTTTTTATTGGTATGTGTTAATTATAGGAAATACAGCTTAGAATACTCTTTTTTAGAACTTAGATTTATATTTCAGATGAAAAAAATCCAAGGAAACTAAAATAAAAATGCCGGATACATAGATATTTAACTGCTCCTGTTGAATATAAAAAAATGTCAAAGAATTTGTATAACATAAATGTTTTTTAAAATTTTTAAAAGTTCCTGAAATCTTGGGATGATGAAATAAAAAAAGCCGCCGATGTTAAGTCGGCGGCAAAGGGGGTTATGAAGAAAAATATTCTTTTTATTGGTATGTGCTAATTATACGTAATACAACTTAGAATATTCTTTTTTGATACTTAGTTTTATATTTCATATTTGTCATTTTTTTATATAATAATTCCATATAAACATGGAAAATAAATAATTACGGCAGAATGGCAAAAATAGAAATAAAATCAGAATGTTTAATAATAAAGATTTATATTATAAAAAAATATAATTTTTTTTGCTTTAATATTAAATAATATCATTGAAAATAATATGTATACTTATCAATCGGAATTTTAAAAAAATAAAAGCCGTCGGTGTGAAGCCGACGGCAAGGGGGTTATGAAGAAAAATATTCTTTTATTGGTATGAGTTAATTATACGCAAAACATCTTAGAATATTCTTAATTGATTCTTTTTATAATCTTAGAAAAAACAATTAAATAAAATTAAATGTTTTAAATTTTCAAGAGATTTTTATTTTTTATGTTTAAATTAATAAATTTAGACATTTTATTATAATAAAATTCTTTATTTAATATATTAAGATACTTTTTTGATCTCGACTGACGGGACTTCTTTTTTCTTTAGCTGTGTTTTGAAGATGCAAAGCATTAAAATAATACCGAAGTAGCCGGAAATCGGATAAAGAGAATTTACCAGGGCTGAAAAAGAAAATTGTCCGCCGATAAATGCTATAATAGTTAAAATTAATGCAAGAATTTTGAATTTTTTGTCTTTTTCATCGGAAACAAGCCTGTTACAGCTGAGCCAGAGCATAGGAACAGCTGTAGTATAAATTCCGGCGAATAAAATAACAGAAAATAGGATGCCTATTGCCGGAAACATCTTATCAGCAATAAAAAGTGAAGGTACATCTTTATTATATAAATCCCCTATACTTGCCATAAGTCCGTAGGCCATAACCATAACAGCCGCGGCAAATGCAAATCCTCCTATAAAACCGCCGGTTTTTGCTTCTTTTTTGCTTCCGGCTTCTTTTCCCAGCTGAGCCAGAAATGGAGCCAGCATAATACATCCCATGGCAGGAAATATTATTCCGGAAATCAGCCAGTTTGAAGCAGCTTTGGTTACCTTTATAGAAGCCATCGTTTCATTAGCTTTGGCAAGACCTGACGGATTCATTACAATATTTCCTATTCCTACAATAACAGCAAAAATAATAATAGCAGGACCGATTTTTGATACGATGCTGACCAGTCCGCCCAGACCTAAAATAACTGTGCCAAGAGCCAGAACAGCCATAATAATTCTTCCTGTCTGCGGATTCAAACCATAGTACTCATTGAGTGTAGCACCGGCACCGGCGATCATAACAGAGAATACCAGAAACAGAAAAATCGGAGTAAAAATTTCAAAAAATTTACCAAGATATCTGCCGCAATAATAGGTAAAAATTTTATTTGCAGAATCAAGCTGCAGTCTTCGCCCGTCTTCCATAATAACCGAGCTGAACCAGATATATAAAAGCAGTGTAATTATAACAGCGCCAAAACAGCCGACAGGACCATAGGCAGTAAAAAACTGCATGGCTTCCTGACCGGATGCAAAGCCGGAACCAATCAGATATGCTACAATTGCCCCGGCAAAGGTGAAAACTTTACTCCAGCGGAATAACTCATTCATTAAAATACCTCCAGGATTTATAAAAAACTTTTTCCGGTAAAACCGGTATTTGAGAGAAGAATATTTTTGTAAAAAAGAGTCAGGGAAAAATAAATATGATTAAGAAGTTTCCGTTTATGTTTTCCCGGCTCTGAAATAATCTGTACTTTTTAGTACAGGAAAATGCAATTTTTGATTTGAATATTATTTGTTATATGAATATAAATTAAGCAGTATTTTCATAAAATACTCAGTTTTAATGAGAAAACTATTTTTTTCCGGTTTTTACATATTTTTTTATGCTTTCCAGATCCATGCCTTCAAGTCCGAGATCCTTCACAGTAGAGCCTCTTTCTCTCCAGTCGGTTTCGTGTATTATATTATAAAGACTGATTACTGCATCAATAGTAGGTGTGGGAATACCTACGGCCTTCCCCAGACTGCTCCATGGAACCAGACCGAAAGGGGCATCTTCAGTAAGATAACGGTTATTTATATCATTTGGTCCTGAAATAGGAGTAAGTGAAATAGCTCCGTGTGTAGCTCTGTAAAGTTCTTCCCATGTATAGCCTTCATTTAGACCGCTGAAATCCTCAATAGGAGTAAGATGATAACCAAGCTGTTTTCCTACGGCTTTTCTTTCATTATCCAGAACAATATCTATTTTCGCAGCTGAAGGTGTAAATCCGTGCTCATACAGATAGAAGTCCACATGCGGTGATTCTATATTACTTATATTTAAAAGGCACGGACCTGAGTGCAGTGCAGGATTGACAATTCCCAAACCGCATTCCAGAACATCAGTGTAAATTTTTTCAAAAGGAAATAAATCTTCCCTCAGCATATCAATAAGCCCTGCTCCTTTTTCAGCCGGAAGGAATGCAATATTTATTTTGTTTCTTCCAAAAAGAGTTACTTTACACGGTGAAGTCAGTCTTGCATCATAAGGCAAATTATTGGCATCGGCAATAACCGGACAGCTGTCGCTGCCAAGTATATTTTTGAATATTAATGCGGCAAATGCACCGGGAAAAACTACAATAATCTGATTCTCGACTACATTTCCTTTTAAAAGTTCCGCATAGCCTTTATGGGCAAAGGCAGGGGTTACCACAAGAATATAGTCAGCTCCGTCTACGGCTTTTTTGATATCATCTGTGACCATATCTACTTTGACTTTTTCTTTCATTATACCAGAAACTTCTATAGTCTGTGTATTAAATAACTGTGTAACATTCTCCTTAAATTCCGGCATTTCATACATACGAACTTCATGTCCTTTTACTTTCATATCGACAGCCATCATATGACTTCCGTTTCCTCCGCCTAAAATTGCGATTTTTTTCTTTTTCATACGGGTCTCTCCTTTATTTATAATATTTTAACCGTGTTTATGACGGTTTAAAGAATTCCAAAAATAATTTTTTGTTATTTTTCAAACATTCATAGTTTTATTTTTCAAAAATAAAAAAGGCAGAATAAATGCCATATCCTGATTAGGGGATATGAGCGGCTATTCTGCCTTTTTTAAAATACTCTGTTGTATTTTAGCTATTTAATTTTAATGCTGAATTCTGTGACAGTTCCGGATTTACTGGAATGAATCCGGATTTTTCCGTTAAGCTTATCTTTTACAATGGCTTTTACTATATTCAGTCCAAGTGATTCAAAATTAGTCTTTTGTTGAAAACCGTCCCCGTCATCGGTAATTGTAAATATTGCAAAAACTTCTTCATTGGAAACTCTGATATCAATATTACCTGACTTTTTGGTGCGGAAGCCGTGCTCCAGTGAATTGCTGAGCAGTTCATTTATTACAAGCATAACACTTGATGCGGTATCGGCATTTACCAGAACAGTATCACCGGTTGTGGCAATTTTTATATTTCTGGTGTCTGAGGAAGAGTAATTCAGTATAGCAGAGCTTAGCTTCTGTATAAGCTGTTTTATATCAATATCCTCGAATCCCTGTTCTGCAAGTATCTCATGAACAGCTGCAATACTGTCAATATACGAAACATTTTCGTTCAGGATCTTTTTCATATTAGAATCGTCGATCCGGCGTGCCTGCATGGAAAGTATACTGGCTATGGTCTGAAGATTATTTTTTACACGGTGGTGGATTTCTTTTACTGCCACTGACTTCAGAATAAGCTCTTTTTCTTTGTTTCTCATTTCGGAAATATCGGTAATGATCATTACAGTACAGTTATTTCCAGCAATATTAAGGCATACATATCTTATTTTTAAGGTAAAATCACCGATTGATATTTCATTCTCAAAGCCGTTTCTGTCTTCGTTCAGCTGACAATAGTGGTTTTTATTAAGAATAAGATTTTTCATATGAATTTTTTGAATATTTTCAATATAACCAAGATTTTTATACAGTGTTCTTGCCTCGGGATTAGCGTACACAACCTGTCCGTTATGATCAAAAATAATTACAGACTGATTAATATGTTCTGTCAGTATTTCAGGGTTATTTTTCAGATATTCCAGATTATCACGGAGTTTTTTCTGAGTCTGCTCCAGAAGCTTTATCTGTTTATTCTTGTTTACCTGTTTGGTAACATCATGCTCGCTTACAAGCACACCAATAATTTTTCCAGCGGAATTAGGAATAGGAGCAACAGTTTCATAAACGGATTTTTTGTCCTGTGTAAAGGCTTTCAGTTTTTTTGAAGTGATTCCTGTTTTTAAAGTTCTGATAACAGCCGGTTCGGTTTCCCTGCCTACAATAACTCCCAATACTGAATTTTTAAATAATGTAGGACTGTCAACAGGTCTTTGCTGGTAAACAACAACAGCATAATCACTGTTAGGGATAAGGCAGTCTATAAAAAGATCGGTATCTGTGAATTCTGCAAAGACAGAGAGCTTTTTAGCGTAGTCTTCAAGCTCGGCAATATCACTGTCATCAAGGTCTGTATATTTTTTACATAATTCCCTCAGAATAAAAAACACCTACTTTCCTGCATTATTTAATATTTCAGCTGCCGCTTCAGAGAGCGAAAGTTTCTTTTCACTGCTTAGCCGTTTTATGCGCAGATAGGCAGCCTGTTCTGATAGTTCGTACTTTTTCATCAGGTAAACCTTGGCTTTTTCGGTAAAAGCCTTTGCAGAATCCTGACTCAGGATAGATTCGGCAATTTTTGCCATGGAGCATCTTTTGTCCATACTCAGCTTTCTCAGTTTTTCATAAGCTTCCTTTTCGGAAATATCTGAGGAAGATGCCAGTAAATATTTGGCTCTTTCTATTATTTTTGCATTTTTGGTATTTTCTTCCATTTTAGCCATTTTATTTTTCATACTTCTGATTTCAAGACTTTTGGCAAGAGCCATCTCTACTGCGGGTATAAGAACTTTTTCCCTTACGGGCTTTATCAGATAATTCATAACACCGGCATGTTTTGCCTTTTTGAAAAATTCCTTGTCATTATAAGCAGAAACAAGAATAACACAGTCTGAAAGTCCCTCGGAAAGAATAATTTCAGCAGCACTGAGACCGTCGAATACAGACATCTTTATATCCATGATAACAAGATCAGGCTTTTCACGCCTGCATAATTCCACTGCATCAAAGCCGTCGGCTGCTTCCCCGGCAACGAAGTAGCCGTTTAACGTGAGTATTTCTCTGAAATCCATGCGGATTACAGGCTCATCATCAACTATAACTATGCGGTTTTTCCCCATAACAATCTCCTTTATTGGTTTTTGGATAAAAAAATAGCGTGCCAATCACAGCATGATAAAAAAATCATACTTTCCAGCAAGCTATTTCGACTGCTAAAACAGACTCTATTGTCTGTTTATTATATAAAGTTAATAAAAAAAACATATTTAGGCATAATTTATCATCCAAATAAGCCTTAAGTACTATTTGGTATTTTGATTATACCCTGATTTAAGATTTAGTCAATAGGCTGCGGAAAAAAATATTTTGAATAATAATATTTTTTCCCTGATTAAAAAGGATTTCACATAAATGAAAATTAATGTTATTATTAACCGGATAAGTATGAAATAACATAAAATTTATGAAGGAAAGTAAATAGAGCTGAGAGATTATATTTCTTGCCGGCTTTTATTTTTCTGCTGAAGATTAATAAAAAAATAATGGAGGAAAATATGAAATTATACAGACCTGTGGGCTTACAGGAATTAGAAAAAATACTTAACTTTGGGTCGGAAAAATTTCCGGACAGACAGGTATGGCAGCCTATACTGTATATTGTGGAGAACTATGGCTATGCCGAACAAATATCAACAATGTGGAATCTGAAAGATGAAAATTCCGGCTTTTCAGGATATATACTGGAATTTACAATATCTGATGATTATATGAAGAATTACGATATAAAGCAGGTAGGAGATAAAACACATCTGGAATATTGGATACCTGCGGAGGATACAAAAAAGTTCAATAACAGTCTCACAAGTAAAATAAAAATTATAAATGCTTTTTACGGGGAAAAATACAGGGGTCTTCCGTTTGACGGAACGGTTTTGGAAGGCAGGGAACCTGATAAGCAAATCAGAGAACTGGCTTTGCTAATGGAAAATTCTTATGAAAAATTTGAAGAGACAGTAAAGAAATGTAAAATTCAGATATTGCCGAATTTGATATACTGGCTGAGAATGATTTCTGATCTCGCCGGTGCAGGTAAAAAAGAAAAAGAGAAAGTGATATATGAAATTGAAAAGGTTTTGTCACAAACCTATGAAGATTATAATGATATTGTCATAGATATAAAAAGCTGGAAAAGCGGCAGATAACATGAAAAATCTTCTGCTGTTTCATATATGTACCTGATATGCACAGCAAAATATTTTAAGATTCTATATAATTAATATGCAGAGGAGGTGAAGATATTGGATAATACAAAAAGGGTAAATATGGTTCTTGATTATATTGAACAGCAGCTTTGTCATGAACTGGACGAGGAAGCTGTATCAAGAATAGCATGCTGTTCTTTTCAGCAGTTTTTACGTATATTTTCATATATGACCGGAATATCACTGCATGAATATATACGCAGACGAAAGCTGTCAGCTGCAGCAGAGGAGCTTGTCAAAAACCGGCGGAATATTCTGGATACAGCTGTCAGCTATGGGTATGATACACATTCAGGATTTTCACGGGCTTTTAAAATGCACCATAATGCAACTCCCACGGAAATAATTGAAGGAATCAAAGAACCGCAGTTATTTGAACGTTTGTTTTTTCTGAGTCCGTCTTCTGCTGAAAATAAAACATACAGGATAGAAAAAGGAGATTTGAAAATGGCAAAGCTTACAAATATTGCATTTAAATCATTTGGTCCGTACAGATTAATCGGACGTGCCGTGGATACAAAGCTGATGAGCAATGATATTGCCATGCTGTGGGGTAAATTTTTTGCAGACGGGAGTTTTCATTCTCTGCTGGATTTATGCAGAAATAAGGAGAATCTTACCGAATTGCCGGATGGTGTAGCAGGAATTATGCATAATTTCGGAGAGGGCGGCAGTATAAGATATCTGGCAGGGATAATATTTTCGTCAGCAGCGGAAGTTCCGGAAGGATTTGACAGCTTTGAGCTTCCGGCGGGAATAATTGCCGAGTCACAGATAACAGGCGAAGAATATGAAATATATTCACAGGGGCATGAGCTTACTGTATCAGCAATAGAAAGCAGCAGGTATATCATTGACCGGGAAAATTTTTATCAGTGTGAAGCATATACAGACGAACGTTTTTCGAATCCGAAGAAAGACGGAGAAACTATTCTGACCTTAGATTACTATATTCCTGTTTTGGAAAAGAAGAAATAAGTTTTTGTACCTCTTAAATTTAGGGAAAAGAATATAAAAAGATAACTACATCAGGTATTTTATATCAGACGTTTTTTTATGCCGGATTTTAGAGGTATTGCAGTTTCATGTGAAACTGCGGCAAAAGAGAGTGGATAAACAAAGCGGAAGAAAAATACTGCAGAAATAAAAAAGCCGCCGATGTGAAGTCGGCGGCAAAGGGGGTTATGAAGAAAAATATTCTTTATTGGTATGTTTAAATTATAATAAACGATACTTAGAAATATCTTATCTGAAACTTTTCTTGTTCTTAGAGATTACAGATTTTATGGGATAAACTTAAAGGACAGGTTACACTAAATTTGAAAAGAATAGAAATATTCAGTGATCATGGGAAGTAGATTCAATAACCAGATTATTGGTTAAGTCTTTGATATCTCAGGAATAACACTGTTTGTAAAAACTGTCCGAATTTTAGCTGCTATTCTGGTATATTTAATTATAATAAATTAAAATGAAGACTATCAAAAACTCTTATAAAGTATTTTCCTTTAAAACGAGCAGTCATATAGTCTTCATCTTTTTTTGTTTACATTAATATATAAATTTTTTTATAATACTACTTTATTGGCGGTGTTCCTTCTGCGTTTCCTAAAATCGCATCAATTTGAATTAAAGCATTTTTTTGTAAAGCTGATACACCGACTATTCTTCTTGCAGGAGTACCGTTTGGATAGAATTTTGCATAAATTTCATTTACAGCTTCTATATCCTCAATGTTTTTAAGGAATATATTTATTTTTACTGTATCTTCCAGAACATGATCAACACTTTCTACAATTGCCTTGATATTTTTCAAACACTGCTCTGTCTGCTCTTTGATTCCGCCTGCTACTATTTCATTAGTTTTGGGATCAACAGGCAGCTGAGCCGAGATATTGTTATAATGAGAAAAAGCAACTGTTTGTGTAGATAAAGAACATTTTGGCGCATTTTCTGTATTATTTGCCTCTATAATGAGTCCGTGTCTGTCTTCGATAGCCTGTGGAGGCGTACCGTCTCCGTGTGATACCACTGCTTCGATTTGTACTAAAGCTCCCATAGGTAGATCCGAAGCTGCGACTACTGTTCTTGCAGGTACATAAGCTACAGCTCTGGCAATTGATGAATCCGGAAAGAAAGTAGAATAAACTTCATTTACGGCTTCAAGGTCTGAAAAATCTTTAAGGAATACTGTAATTTTTACAATATCATCAAAAGGAACATCGATACTTTCTAAAATTGCCTTAATATTCTTTAAACACTGTCTCGCCTGTTCTGTAATGCCCCCAATTACCAGTCTGCCAGTTTTTGGATCAATAGGCAGCTGAGCTGAGATATTATTATAATGAGAAAAAGCAACTGTTTGTGTAGAGAGAGAACTCATTGGTGCATTTTCTGTGTTATTTGTAAGTTTTATAAGGTCTCCTGCCTGCGGTGCACCCGGAATTGTACCTTCACCGTTTGAAACAAGTGCTTCAATCTGTACTAAAGCATTCATAGGTAAGGCATCAACCGCTACTATTGTCTGTGTAGGCAGATAGCTTGAAAAAAATGTTTTATAAACCTCGTTTACAGCGTCAACATCCTTGATATTTTTAACAAATACAGTGATTCTCACAATATCATTCATAACATGGTCAATGCTGTCAACAATTGCCTCGATATTTTTAAAACATTGTTCTGCCTGCTCTTTGATTCCGCCTGCTACTAATTTACCGGATTTCGGGTCAACAGGTAGTTGGGCTGAAAGGTTGTTATAGTGAGAAAAAGCAACTGTTTGTGAATATAGAGAATTCATTGGTGCTTTTTCCGTGTTTCTTGCTAATACTGCGTTATTATTACTCATAATATTACTCCTCTTTTCTTTCAAATATTGGTTTTTGTCAGCATTTCCACATAGAAACTGCTATAGTGACATGACTACTTTCAGTCTACAGTAATAATATACACTAAGTATTATTTAATATATAATATCACTACTTCGATAAATTATAATTCATTAAATGAAAAAAATCAATAAAAATATAAAATATTAAAAAAATTACTGATGTAGTTTTCGGATAAAAATTAATTTATGACTGTTCATGGCATTTTTTCTCCCATATTCAAAACAAAGAAATTTCTGATCTAAATATGATAAAATAATACTATAAAAATATATTTTAAGGTGAGAAAAATGCTGAAAATATTTAGAAATGCGGATATCTCAAAAAGATACACGGAAATTTCTTTGAAAAGCAATGAAAAATATGGTGATATTATAAAGCTGGAAGGGTTTGAAAACATAGTGTCAGACGGTTACTACGGCGGAGCACAGGAATGGTACAGACAGAACAGAGAAGCAAGGGCATGGAATGAGAAAAGGGCGGAAAAAGCTTCAGATGGCGGCTGTGGTTTTGTATCTGTCGCTAATTGTTTTGCATATTACATTTATAAAAATAACAAAGAAGCTTTTTCAAATTCAAAAGAAGATTTTCTTAGATTGATGACAAATATTTATGATTTTAAAGGAAGGATTTTTCTGAAATTCGGTCTTTTTGAATCAGGGCTGCGGAAAGCTGCACGAAATTTTTCTAAGCATACAGGTTATAGTGTAAAATTTCAAAAAGCTTCATTTTTTGAAAACAAAGCGGAATTTTTGAAGGTAAGTCTTAGGAATAAAAGACCTGCTGTACTTTTGTTCGGATGGGGAAAGGGTCTTCCCTTTACGGAACACTGGGTGACAGTGACGGAGATTACTGAGATAAAAGATATTGAAAATAACAGAATTTCTGATCATATAATTTCAGTTTCCAGCTGGGGGAAAAAGTATTATTTCAGATTGTCGGAAACAGAAAAATGGCTGTTGAACACCCCGGTAAGTCTGATTTTTCAAAAAAACAGAAATAAAAAGCCGCCGGTATAAAACCGACGGCAAAAGGGGGTTATGAAGAAAAATATTCTTTATTGGTATGTGTTAATTATAGGAAGAATGTATTAGAATAAACTTATTTTTTACTTATTTTTTGTATATAAAAATGTTTTGTGGGAATAAACTGAAAAAAGCAGGATATTTTTATAAATATCAGGAAGTATTTTTTCAAAAAGAACAGTAAATAAAAAGCCGTCGGTATAAAACCGACGGCAAGGGGGTTATGAAGAAAAATATTCTTTTTATTGGTATGTGTTAATTATAGTTATATATGATTAGAATAATCTTTTTTTCTTCTTATTTTTTTATTTATTACAAAACAAAATTATAAGCATTATTTATCAAAATACTTCTCTGAACTGATTCGGAAAGCTTATGATTACTATACTGCAATAGATAATTCAAAGAAGCCGGAATTAGCTTTGCAGGATAAAATTATATTTTTTGCATTTTTAATGTCGAAAAAAAATAAAAATATTTTAATTATCCCCTTTTATTTTTTCTAAAAGGGATGTATAATAAAATGATTATCAAAATAAAAGCGGTTATAAGTATTCCAATATAAAGACTAAATGGTTTTATAAAATCAAGAAAAGGAACGATGTATACTTTTAAGAACATAAAATTCGTTCCAAATTTGTTGTTATATAAATATGAAGTCAGAAAGAGAATAAGTACCGTAATAATAGAAACCGTCATTCCACTGAATGTCGGCTTTGATTTTAACCATATAAAACCGTACAGCATAGCAATTACTACAGTAGCGTGACTAACCATAAACAGTACAAAAAACAGCTGATGATAATAAGTATTAACACCGGGAAGTATCAGGGCCATAACGGCACCAAAACTAAAAAAATAAGTAATATTAAACAGGATATTACTTTTTGTAATAAGATAAAGACCGCATATTATCATTGTAAAATTGCAGAAATGCAGCGGCAGCGATTCGGGCAGTGTAAAGTGCTCATATTTTATTCTGTATATAGTTTCAAAAATTTTCAAAAATAAAATAAGATAACCAAGTACAGTACCAAATTTATTTACATTTATTTTTGTATATTTTGGAAATCCGAGAATTATAAGTCCCAAAACTAAACAAAGAATAAGGTTTATAATATGTTCATAATTGTAATACGAAAAAGAATATGCTGGATTCATAATTTGTATACCTCCGATTAAGTTATAGACTATTATATAGCGAAAATAAAAAAAAAGAAAGTTTTAGAGGAAAAAAATGAAAGATTTAGATATAGAATTAAATAAAAATAAACTCTATAGAGGAAGCATCCCTTCATTTTTATCAGATGGTAAAAATAAGAAAATAATATATATTTCCACATCTAACCGTAATCTGGAAAATTATCATTACTCTCTTGATAAAAATTACAAAGGAAACCTGAATTTATTTGAAAATATATCCAGCAATGCTGAAGATATGGTAGGGATAAACATAAACCTGCTGAATATTCTGAAAAACGATAAAGAATATCTGATGCTGGTAAATCTGCAGATAGCATTAAGTTCGTTTTTTGAGGATATCCGGAAAGAGGAATTTCAGGTGGGAAAAACGTACAGCATAAAGGAGATATCTGATTTTCTCACAGAAAATAACTATGATTATAATTATATGCTGGAAAAAAAGGGCGAGTGGAGCAAAAGAGGAGATATAGTGGATATCTTCCCGCCAAGCTATGAAAATCCTGTAAGAATGGAATTTTTTGATGATGAGCTGGAAAGCATAAGATTTTTTGATATAGATACCCAAAAGTCAATATCAAAAACAGATAAAATAGAAATATACTCTAATATCCCCCAAGAGGGGCGTTTTGAGTTTATAGAGCTGCTTGATGAAATAAAAGCCGAAGATGTACTTGTGTATCTTGAAAATGACGAGCTGATAGAATACAAGATAGAGGAGTACATTTTGCTGAACAGGGACAATGAAGATCAAATAAGAAAAAGATATACGAATCTTCTGGAAAAAGGTGAAATCATAAATCTGATGAATTTTTCCCATGAACAGCTAAAGACTTTTCAGGATAAAGATAAGCTTATAAAGCTTTCTGAAAAAGCAGATGTAGAAATCCACACATTAAATACGAAAAAATTAAAGGAAGTATATAAAGGAACAAAGATAAAGGTCGTGGAAGAAGAGCTTCTGGAAGGGTATATTGCAGACGGAAAATTTGTTCTTACAGAAAGAGAGCTTGACGGAGTAGTAGTACAAAAAAAAGTAAATACTAAAAAACAGATAAAATATAAGGATCTGAACCAGATAAGAGAAGATGACTATGTAATACATGAGCAGTACGGAGTAGGTAAGTACAAAGGGATAGAACAGATGAACAACAGGGATTATCTGAAAATCAAGTATGCAGACGAGGATATACTATTTATACCTATAGAGCATCTGGACAGACTGGAAAAATATATTTCCTACGGGGAAGAGCCAAAGGTATATAAGCTGGGAACAAAAGGATTTAAGTATAAGAAAAAGAAGCTGGAAGAAGAAATAAGGGCATTTGCGGAAGAGCTGGTAAAGATTCAGGCAATAAGAGCTTCGAATCAGGGATTTGTGTATTCCAAAGATACAGTCTGGCAGGAGGAATTCGAAGAGGAGTTTCCTTTTGTAGAAACCGAGGATCAGAAACGGGCAATAGAAGATGTAAAAAATGATATGGAATCAGATAAGATAATGGACAGGGTTATATGCGGGGATGTAGGTTACGGTAAGACAGAAGTGGCTATGAGAGCTGCTTTTAAGGCAATCGTAGACGGCAAACAGGTAGCTCTGCTTACACCTACTACTATTCTTGCTGAACAGCATTACGAAAGATTTAAACAAAGATTTTCAAAATATCCCATGACAATAGAAAATTTATCAAGACTGAGTGATACAAAAAAAGTAAGGGAAATTCTCCATAAACTGGAAACGGGAGTTCTTGACATGGTTATAGGAACTCACAGAATACTCAGTGAAGATGTGAAATTTAAAAACCTTAACTTATTGATAATAGATGAAGAGCAGAAATTTGGGGTAAAATCTAAGGAAAAACTAAAGAAAAAAAGAGAAAAAATTGATATACTAACATTAACAGCTACACCTATTCCAAGAACACTGAATCTGACTTTACTCGGAATAAGGGATATTTCGGTAATAGAAACCCCGCCGGTAAACAGGGTTCCTATAGAAACAATCATAGAAGAGCAGGGTCTGGATATAAAAAGAGCAGTGCTAAAAGAGCTGGCAAGAGACGGACAGATTTTTTACATTTATAATAATGTAAAATTTATGGAAGATAAAATGAAAGAACTGAAAAGCCAGCTTCCCGAATTTGTAAAAATAGAGTATATACATGGTCAGCTTCCTCCGAAACTGATAAAGGAAAGAATAAAGAAGTTTGAAAACGGGGAATACGATATACTTATGGCCACTACAATCATAGAAAACGGCATAGATATCTCAAATGTAAATACTATTTTTATAGAAAATTTTGACAAGCTCGGGCTGTCTCAGGTATATCAGCTGCGCGGAAGAGTGGGAAGAAGCAACAGGCAAAGTTACTGTTATCTTATAAAAAGTTTGATTTCTACGAAAAAAAGTAAAAAGAGAGAGGAAACTTTTGATAATATAGAAGACGCTACAGCAAGCGGAATGCAGCTGTCACTGGAAGATCTGAAGATAAGGGGTGCGGGTGAAATACTCGGTGAAAAACAGCACGGAACGATAGAAACCTTTGGATACGATCTTTATGTAAAAATGCTGAGAAAGGAGATAGAAATTCAAAAAGGAACTTATGTAGAAGCAGCGCCTGATGTTAATATAGACTTGAAAGACAAGGGATTCATCCCTGACAGCTATATAGAAGCAGATGAGAAGCTGAATATATATAAGAGGTTTATCATGCTTAACAATGAAAAGGATCTTGCCGGCCTTCTTGATGAAGTAAAGGACAGATTCGGAAAATTCCCTGAAGATTTTGAGCGTTTCGTGGATTATATGAGACTCAAGATGTTTGCTCAAAATAATAACATAAAAAAACTCAGAGAAAAAGACAATATGATAGAAATAGAATTTTCAAAAAATATTTCACAAGAGCACATAAATGTGCTATTATTGGAAGATAGTAAATTAAACAGAAAAACATTAAAAATAAACAAAAATGAATTATTAAAAAAAATAACATAGGAGGAAACAATGAAAAAAGCACTAGCAGGATTATTAATATTACTAGGATTGGTGTCTTGTACGGGGGATAGCAATAGACTGACTACAGGAGAAGTAGTTTTTGAATCGAAGGATAAAAAAGTAAAAGTATTTAAAGAAGAAGTGGATTTTGTTATAAATCAGAGCATGGATCCTGAAATGCTGGATCAGGTACCGAAGGAACAGCTTGATGCTCAGAAAAAAGCTATAATAAAACAGCTTGCTTTCTATAAATCTATAGCTTTATCACCTGAAGCTGCTAAGCTAAAAGCAACTAAGGATTACAAAATGGCACTCGGGTTACAGGAAGATACTTTACTGACTGGATTATTCCTGAAAGATAAAGTAAAAGACATAAAAGTAACTGACGAAGAAACTAAAAAATTCTATGATGATAATAAATCTGCATTTACAAGACAGGATAATATAGCTGACCTTCAGTTGATCTACTTGCCATACAGAAGCGATGATGAAAAAGCACAGGCAGACAAAGTTCTTGCAGAAGCTAAGCAAAACAAGGATAAATTCGGAGATCTTGCTAAGCAGTATTCAGCTGATAAAACATCAGGAGCAAACGGAGGAGTTACAGGGCCGCTTCCACTGGATAAATTAGGAGCAGATTTTGCACCGATCAAGGACGCTGCTATAAACGGAGCAGTTAATGAAGTAGCACCGAATCTTGTAATATTAGGCGGAGATACTGCTGTTATCGTAAAAGTAAACAAAAAAGAATTAAAAGGTGAAGTAGTAAAATATGAGGATGTTCAAAAGAACATTGCATTTCAGCTAAAACAGAAGAAAATAGCAGAAGAACAGGCTAAAATAGAAAAAGAAATAGTGGATAAATATGATTTGAATTCTATAGATCAGTTAAAATTAGAAGAAAAAGCAGCAGATAAAGACAAAAAATAAATACAATGAAATAGAAAAGAAAAGGGGCTGGGCAAAGTAATTTTTGATTAGCCCCGCTCTAATACATTGGCAAATCTGGTTTATCAGATCATACAGGTGTACTGGAGTACTTGTGCTTTGGAATCCGGGTCTGTCAGTACTGTACAGTATTGATGCCGGATAATAATTTTAGCAGTCGAATTATTAGATTATGTTAATATTCTGATCTGTTTATACTTATAATAATTTGAATCAGAAGCGAGTACAAGTGTTTTGGCATGACGGTTATTGGTTATTTTTAAAATATAAGTTGGACAAAATACTGGAAAAGTGGTGGTGTAAGAATGAAAATATTAAAATATCTGCTGATATTGATTTTATTTTTGATAGTTGTTACGATAGGTGTATTGTTTTTTTCAGGAAAAATTATAGAATCAAAATTAAATACAAAAGAAACACAGATAGAAAATTTTAAGTTTTCTCTCGGGAAGCGTGAAATAACATTTGATAATATTTCCATAAACGGGAATAAAATGGGACCGGGACGTGCGACAATAAGTCTCAAAAGATTTTTCGGAAATATGTTTGATAAGGAAATATATCTTAATGAAGTAGAGTTTAGCAATGTTGATTTTAACACATTGTTTGCTGCTCCTGATGAAAATATTGATAAGTTTATAAGTAAGATACAGGTGCCGGCCGAGAAGACAGAGGCCGGGGCAGCGGATAATATATCAGAGGAAATTTCCAGTCTCGAATCAGGTACAAATGATGTGTTGAATTTTGATTTTATTACACAGATGGAAGATTTGGAAAAGCTGAAAAGAGAATTTTCAGATACACAGGATTTGGATACAAAGATAGCAAAATTAAAAGAAATTTCTGAGAAATCCGAAAAGATAAAAAAAGATATTACGGATAAAAAAATATTGATCAATGAGAAAATCGCGGAATTGGACAGTGAGAATATAAAAGCACTAAATACATATACAGACCAGCTTGAAGAGCTGAATAATACAATAAAAGCCGGAAATGTAGATAATATTAAGAAAATAACATTTATAGACAGAGGAAGAGACATAGTTCAGGATTTGAATATTTCCCTGAAAACAGCTAAAGTAGCAGAAGATTTTTATAAAAGTAATATATCGGCAAAAAAAGTTATTTTGATATCTGCGGATCAGAGAATGGAGATATTTAATACAGGACCTGATTTAGGAAGTACTACAGCAGACTATAAAAGTAAAGATGCGGCTTATAAGATTACTAAAGCCGAAAACTCCGAGCTCTACAAAATAGCAGTAACAAGAGATAAATTATCAGAGGATATTCTTTATGAAAATGATAAAATAACAGCTGATATAAAATATACAAAAATAAATTTTCTTCCTGATGTTTCAGATATTGTAATTGAGACGAAATTATCATATAATAATGATATATTAAATATTGCCTCAAATAATTCCGTGACAGATGAACAGGAAAATTTTATAAAAGAGAGCATAGAAAAGATAAAGCAGGAAAGACTGGCAGCATTAAGCGAAAAATATAACACGGAAAATACAAGAATAAATGATATACTGGATCAGCTTAATGAAAAGGAAAAGGAACTGGATGCCCAGATTTCCAAGTTAAAGGTATTAACAACTTCATCTAATATAATTAATACGTTAGGAGAATAAAGGAAATGAGACTTGATAAGTTTCTTAAGGTAACGAGAATAATCAAAAGAAGAACTATCGCAAAAGAACTTGCTGATAATGGAAATATCCAGATAAACAACGAGGAAAAAAAATCATCTTACAGTGTCAAGGCAGGAGATGTACTTGATATAAAATATTTTAACAAAAATATAAAAATAAGAGTAAAAGAAGTGCCCAGCGAAAATCTGAGAAAAGAAGATATAGAAAATTACATCGAGGTGCTTTCATCATGATATATTCGAACTGTAAGATCAATCTGGGATTGAATATCCTGAAAAAAAGAGAAGACGGGTACCATGAATTGGATATGGTAATGATGCCTGTGGATTTTAACGATGTGTTGAAATATGAAGATTACGGGGAAAAAGGCGACCTAATACTGGAAGTCAGTGATACAAGAATACCGATAGATGAAAAAAATATAGTTAGAAAAGCATATAATCTGTATTTTGATAACTCTAATACCCCGAGACAAAAAATAAAAGTATTTTTGGATAAAAAAATACCGCATGAAGCTGGACTCGGCGGAGGCAGCTCCAATGCAGCTTTTATACTCAGAAAGCTGAATGACAAGTATAAGCTGTATACTAATGAAGAGCTGGAAAAAATAGCTCTTAAGGTAGGAGCAGATGTACCGTTTTTTATAAGAAATAAAAGTGCAAGGGTAACAGGGATCGGCGAAAAAATAGAAGAGATAGAAAATAATCTGTCATCAGAAATACTTCTTATAAAACCGCAGCAGGGGATGTCAACAGGACAGGTCTACAGTTATTACAAAGATAATAAAAAAGATCTGAAAATGGCGGATATTATGAGTATAGTAAAAGCTCTAAAAGAAAATAACCTGACTCAGCTTTTAAAAAATATAGAAAATTCACTGGAACAGCTTATCTTTAAAAAAGACAGCAGCTTCAGAGATTTGAAAAATGAATTGGAAGATGCTTTGGCCAAAAAGATATTTTTATCAGGAAGCGGAAGCTGCTTTTTTGCATTTTGCGAAAACGGAAATTTTGATACAAGTAAACTTGATAAAAAAAATGTTTTTTATCAAAAAACGAACAGGTTAGTGCAAAATTATGGAAAATAAACTATTGTTTAAAAATTATAGCTGATCCCTCTGGAATATGCTGTTAACAAATTTCTTCTGTTTTTTATTTATTTATAATTTAATAACTTAAAATTATTTTACAATAAAAAAAGGGTAAAAAAAGGTTGATTTTTGAAAAATATAAGGTATACTATATGGAAGTAAAACTTCAAATACAACTAGAGAAGGGGTGCTGTAGCATGAAAATAACAGACATCAGATTAAGATTAGGAAGAGGCGCAGAGGATGGGGGAAAACTGAAAGCGTACGTAGATGTAACTTTTGATGAGAGTTTCGTAATTCATGGACTGAAAATTATAGAAGGACAGAACGGACTGTTTGTGGCTATGCCATCAAGAAGAATGCCAAATGGTGAATTCAAGGATATTGCCCATCCAATAACTCCGGAATTAAGAAATGAACTAACAGATTTCATAATTAAGAAATTTGAGGAAGAAAAAGTAAATCTTGAAGCGGCTGCGGCTACAACAGCAGAATAATCTAAAAATCCTAAAAGTCTAAAAAGAGTCTCTCTTTATTAATGAACATCATGTTTGTTTAAAGAGAGTTTTTTATTTATTATATGGTTAATTATCTGGTGTGGCGACCTGTTTAAAATTTTACAATTAGCTGCAGATACAAAAAATATTAGAAGAGGAAGTGTTCAAATGACTGAGAAAGAGAAACGACTGCTGGGGCTGCCCCATTATTTATTTAAAGAGCCGGAAATATCCGAAGAAATAACAAGAACTAAAGAGCTCTGCTATGAATATAACCAGCTGAGACCGAGCGATAAAGAAGGACAGGAAGAAATGCTGGTGAGAATTTTTCAGAAGGAGTTTAAAAATATAAAGATATGGGCCCCGTTTCAATGCTTTCACGGGAAAAATATTACATTGGGAAAAAATTTTTTTGCAAATCATAATTTTATAGTGATAGATATGTGTGAAGTAATAATAGGCGATGATGTTATGATAGGACCAAATGTAACGATAACTACAGCCAGTCATCCGAAAAGTCCGCGTCAGAGAAAGGAAAATATAGAATTCGGAGCAAAAGTGATAATAGAGGACGGAGTGTGGATATCATCAGGTGTTACGATATGTCCCGGTGTAACAATAGGGAAAAATTCTATAATAGGTGCAGGAAGTATAGTAACAAAAAGCATCCCGGCAAATGTAGTAGCCTATGGAACTCCGTGCAGAGTGACTGAAAAAATTAAGGAAAAATAGAAAAAAATCTTGCTGTTTCTTATAAAAAATATTAGAATATCATTGGCAGATATACAAAGAGTAAAATTTACAAGGAGAAAAAAATGAAACTAATAGTAGGCTTGGGAAATCCCGGTGAAAATTATAAAATGACGAGACATAATGCGGGGTTTATCTACGTGGACGAATACCTGAAGGAAAACGGATTTAGAAGCAGGGATTATAAAAATAAGTTTAAAGGCGAAATAGCAGAGCTGAACAAACTGGGGAAAAAGGCACTGTTCCTGAAGCCGCTTACATTTATGAACCTAAGCGGGGAATCAGTAAGAGAAGCCGTAAACTTTTATAAACTTGATCCCGCTCATGATTTATTTGTGATATATGATGATATGGATCTGGAACTAGGACGTATCAAAATAAGAAAAAACGGAAGACCCGGCGGACATAACGGTATAAAGTCAATAATAAGCCATGTAGGGCCTGAATTTATCAGAATAAAATGTGGGATCGGGCGTCCCGGAGGAAGAACAGATGTGGTAAATTATGTTCTGGGAAAGCTTACCGATGAGGAGAAAGAAGTATTAAAGGAGAACAGAGAAAGAATAAACAGCTTAATAGACGATATTATCGACGGAAAAGATGCGGATCAGCTTATGGCTGTTTATAATCAAAAATGAGAAAAAGTACATTAGCATAGGAGGTAACAGCAAGTGATAGAATTAGTAAACATAGAAAAGCGTTTTGGGAACAAAAGGGTGCTGAGAAATATTAACCTGAACCTGCAGGAGGGGAAGGTATACGGCTTATTTGGACCTAACGGTGTAGGGAAAACAACACTTCTGAAAATTATGGCAGGATATAATAAAAAAACATCAGGAGAATATAAGATAAACGGATTGGATTTTACTTATGAAAATAAGGATCATATAACATTTATTTCTGACAAGGAAATCTTTTACGGCTGGATGAAGATAAAAGATGCTGTGAAATATTATAAGGATTTTTTTACTGATTTTGATGAGGAGAAATGTCTGCGGCTGGTAAAAATGATGAAGCTCGAGGCAGATGATAAGATAAATGTGCTTTCCAAGGGAATGAAGGCGCGTCTTAAAGTAGCGCTGGCAATAAGCAGAGATGCAAAGCTTTATCTTTTGGACGAGCCGCTTGGGGGACTGGATCCCGTATCAAGAAAAATAATTCTGGATACAATAAAAACATTGATGAATCAGAACGGAATATTAATTATAACTAGCCATCTTGTGAATGATGTGGCAGATATAATAGACCATGTTTTATTTATTTCTGAGGGAGAAATAATACTGGATACTGAAAAATCAAAACTGGATCTGGAAAATTATAAATTAGAAGACTACTATGTAAAGGAGTACTTAAATGTTTAAAAAATTAATGAAATACGAATTGAGAAAAGGTATTATTCCTTATATAATTATTATGGTAAGTCTGATAGTGGCTTTTATTATAATAGCAGTGCAGTGTTCTTTTATAGATTTCGATTCATTCAACAGTCGCAGTGAAAACCAGCTTGTTATTCTTATGATGGGTATTTTTCTCGTTGTAGGAATGGCGTATATACTTATGATAGTAGGCGGAGTATTTAATTTTGTACAGGGGATAATGTATCTTGCCGATGAATTTTTCAGGGAAAAAGGATATCTGACTTTTTCTACGCCTAATTCGTCATATAAAATAATAGCTTCAAAGCTTCTGTCATATTTTATAAGAAATTTTGTATATTTTATGGTAATTCTGGTTTCGGTATTAGGAGTTTTATCTATAGTTTTCAGAGAGAATAATGAGTTTTTTATGATAATGGAGTTTATCAGAAAAAATCCTTTGCTGATAATTTTGGTATTGATTTATGCTATTTTAGGGCAGTTAATTCATATGATATTTATATATTTCATAATGACGCTGAATGTAACAGTTATCGACTTTAAACATAAAATTCTTTCATCGTTTCTGATGTATTTCGGAGTTACGATTTTTCTGCGTATAATATACTTTTTTCTACAGCTTTACATACAGTTTAATATTAATACAGCAGGATTTTTGATTTTTTACAAATCAATAAGCATGAATGTTCCTGTGTATATGCCGGAATACGCCGGAGGAAATTATGAGTTTATTCCTTTGCCGGTTTTCCCTGTTTTGATTATTTTTCTGGGAGTATTTTTTGTATTATATTTTTCAGTCTGCAAGCTGATAGATAAAGGGGTAAATATTTAAGAACTTTTTTGAATATAATTATAAAAAGACAATCAATGATCGGTTGTCTTTTTTTGCGTTATTTGAAAAATAAAGGCACTATAATTAACGATTGGATATTTTTTTGTGATTTAATAAGGCATTCTATCGTTATAAAAAATCTTTAAAATAATTCATAAAATGAATTAAATACATTAAAAAAGTATATAAAAAAGTCATACAATGAATTAGATATTAAAAAAATGTAATAATTATAAGAATATTATTTAATGGGTTATGGAGAAGAGCTAAAAATAAAGGATATTTATTTTTATACATTATCTGAATATCTTGATAAACCAATTAATTATACGGATTATGTTGTATATGAGTATAATAATTGTTCTTTTGTAAAAAAAGGGGTTGAAATTAAATAAAGAATTTTATTTTCCTAAAACTAATATATTGAAAGAATATTTAAATATTCTTTTTGAAAATAAACTAAATAAATAAGTTAAATATAATAATACTGTAAAAAAATATCTCTTTTCTAATTTTATTTGTAGAAAAGAGATATTAATTATAAAATACAAGCAATGTTATCAGATGTTAAAAATGATTTTTAATCTAATTTTATGTGAAGTAAGATGTTAAAAAGTCAATTAGTGACTTTTAAATATTTAGTATTATTAGTTCTTTTATCCACTAATTTAAAATTTGGTTCTATCATTATGACCAATTTGCATTTATTACCCTTAGCCTTTTTACACTCATTTTTTGCATAGCTTTCGGCTCTGTCTTTAGAAACACCAAAACGAGGGTCTGCACCGCCATAGAAAATCTGTCCATTTTCTGATGAAACAACAGCTAAATAACTAACCTGATCAACAATGTAGCATACTGTATTGATTTTTTCAGAACAAGAAGCCCACATTGCATTTAGGGCTGATACTGTATCAGTTGTTTTTAAATCAATTAAGTCATATTTTTCATTGTTCAGGAACATTCTAAAAAGATATTTGCTGACTGCCGGAACTTTTGAATAATCAGCAGGTTCATTGTTATAACCGCTGTTTCCGCTTCCGTCGGCTCCGCACACAGAAGGCGGGATATTTTCGCCGCAGCCGTAATTCCATGCAAAAGACTGCATACTTAAAATTCCGAATAATAATATTATAAATAGTAATAGTTTTTTCATATATTTTCTCCTGTTAAATTATTTTTTTATATCTTTTTGAGAACTTACCAAAGCCTTACAGTATTTATCTCCACTTTCTTTTTTACAATTTTTTTCAGCTTGTTTTTCTGCATCTTTCAGGCTTTTATTTGAAGAACCTAAATAAACCTGATTTGATTCTCCTTTAGCTAATGCACCATAAGCGGTCTGGAAAGCATAGAAATAGCAATTAGGATTGTAAGTACAGTTACTTCTAACAAGGGCTTCATTTTCAGCAGTTCTTTTTCGAAGTTCATTTGAAGCTTTTCCTGTCTGTCCTGTATCAGGGTTATAAGCAACTGCACCCCAATAAACATACCTGGCTTTTTCATTGGGATAACCCACTAATGCGACATGGCATGTTTTTCCTGAGCTTTGACACATAGTAATTGCCTTATTCCAAGCTTCGCTTTGAGTATTGGAAGCACCATAACCCCAGTTTTTTTCATCTTCTGAAATTGCTATTGCCATATAAGTAGAGCTTGCCCAAGTTGAAACACAACTATTACCTCCACAACCTTTTAAGGCAGCAGCCTCTGCTTCTTTACCATTTTTATAGTACCATGCTGAATAAAAAGTTCTTGTATGTGGATTAATAGCAATTCCACCATAATAAGTAACACTGGGACCAGGACAATCTTGTCCAAAAGTAACGTATCCTCCATATGGACAAGTACATATTTGGGCTCCACATCCCGCTAAAGATTGAGCACTTAAAATTCCAAATAGTACTAAAATAAATAAAAATAATTTTTTCATAGATTTCTCCTTTTTTGCTTTTTTTATTTTATTAAGTTATCTATATTTTGAGTGAATCAGTAACTTTCAGATCATATTTTTCACCAGTTCTTTTATCCTCAAATTTAAAATTCGGGCTTACAGTCATTATAAGTTTACAGTTTTTCCCTTTTATTCCGCCTCCATTATAACCTTTTCCCTCTTTACAGTCTTTTATGGCTTGTTTTTCTGATTTTTTGAGACTTCCTTTATAAATATTATCAGATGAGCCTGTAAATATTCTTCCGTCTTCGGAAGCCACTACAGCTATGTAATCGCGTTGTGTGACCAGAGTGCAGACTCTGCCTTTATAACATCCGATTTTTACAGCCTTTAAAAAATCTGTTGTATTTAAATCAACAAGACCATATGGATTTTTATTTATCGGTAATACAAAAAGATAGAAATTAGCAGGGAGACTATCTGGCGGAACATTTGGGGTATTATTATAGACAGGACAATATTGTCCCGTAGTAACATACCCGCCGCCGGGACACATACATATCTGTGCACTGCATCCTGCTGCTAAGCCTTTTATATTTATCATTCCAAATAATATTAGTATAAATAAAAATAATTTTTTCATATACTTTCTCCTTTGAATAAATTTAATTCTTCTTTGAATCATGAATAAATTATAATTCATTTAGTAAATAAAATCAATAAAAAATCTAAGTGTCGAAAATACTTAAAAACATTGGATAAAACGATATAATTTTCATTATTAGACGTGGGAAAATTATAAATAAGTTAAAAATTCTGATAGATTTTTTGGAATTTATAAAAATAAACTTTTTAATCTAATTTCATGTAAAGTGAGGTACTAAAAAATCAGTTTTATTTTTCTAACATAAAATAAATTTTTATAATTTTAAAAAGTCAATTAGTGATTTTTAAATAAGTAGTATTATTATCTCTTTTATCAACCATTTTAAAATTTGGTTCAATCATCATTATTAATTTACAATTTTTACCTTTAGCTTTTTTACACTCTTTTTTAGCATAATTTTCTGCATTACCTTTAGAAACGTTAAAACGAGGATCAGCACCTCCATAAAAGATATTTCCATCTTCTGATGATACAATGGCTATATAACTGACCTTATCTACAAGATAACAAGCTACATTTTTTTTATATGGATATGGACAATAATAAGAACGCCAATTAAGAGCATTTACACTATCTTTTGTTTTTAGATCAATTAATTCATACTTATTATTATTCAAGGACATAATAAAAAGATATTGATCAACAGACGGTACTTTTGAATAATCAGTATGTCCACTATTGCTATTATTATTGTTATTTCCTGCTCCGCAAACATCAGGAGGAATATTTTCTCCACACCCATAGTTCCAAGCAAAAGATTGCACGCTAAGAGTACCAAATAATATTAAAATAAAAAACAATAATTTTTTCATAAAATTTCTCCTTTGAATGAATTTAATTCTTTTTTGAATTATAGATAAATTATAATTCATTTACTAACTAAAAACAATAAGAAAAAAAGTACGGCTTCCCCAAGTCCGTACTTTCGTAAAGTTAGTATTTTAAGTAAGTAGATAATAGTTAGACTTAATTTATAAATATAAATTATATGGTAAAATGAAGTATGAAGAAGATTCTGTTACAGTAATAGATTTGTAAAATAGGATTTATTTTAAATTACGAAAAATTGATCTGCTAAACTTTAGTCTTTTAGCTAAAAAACAGATCATTTTTTTGTATATATTTATAAAGGATACTATTGAAAATGATTTTCCTTAAAAATTTCACTTTGAATTTACATAAAATTGTTAAAATACTCAAAATGAGTTATATATAAAAAATATTGACAAAGATAAATAAATAAATGTATAATTATTAAACTAAAAAAATCAAAGTTCTAAATAGAAAAAAATATATAAAGCAACATATAATAGAAATATTAATAGTATCATTTTTAAGTTAACACTTATTGCAATTACTAAATATCTCATTTATCTGTTGCTTTATTTTTTTGA
>RCMY010000205.1_pt1 | contig 55341 bp, 58 predicted proteins | sample 2041341 | NCBI WGS metagenome assembly RCMY01 (sample SAMN09708234, study PRJNA481090) | Marine sediment metagenome, whole genome shotgun sequencing project.
ATGTTCATTCCCGTGGTCGCCGGTACCACCAACTTTTTGATGACCATGAAAGGCAGTTGGAACCATATTTCCAAAAGTTATGTATTGCCCTTCTTTTTGGTGGGGGTCATCTTCTATTTTGTCGGTTCCACCCAAGGTAGTTTACAGGCCTTCCGGTTTACCAATTATGTATGGCATTTTACCGATTTTAACGTGGCACATTCGCATATGACCATGTACGGCATTATCACTTTTATTCTATGGGCCTGTTTTTATACCATTTTGCCCAAACTGACGGGCAAGGAACCCCCACAAATCTTTGTCGGCGCCCATTTTTGGTTGGCCTTTCTTGGCCTGTTCGCCTATATGGTCTCCCTGATGGTCGGCGGCACCTATAAAGGATTGAGCTGGATCGACGGCAACGCCTTTATAGAATCGGTCATTTTGATGAAACCCTATTGGGTCTGGCGCGCCATAGGGGGGACCGCAATGTTCGCCTCACATCTGATTTTCGCGTATAACTTTTATTATATGGTCAACAACAAGAAACCGATAGCGACCTTGGACGCTCCCGTATTGGAACGCGTGAACAGGTAAAAACAAAACGATATGTTCGATTTTCATAAAAACCATAAAATACTCGTCCTTGCTGCCTTCTTAGGATTTGCAACCTTGAGTTTTATCGTTGCGGTGTTTCCCGCTTACCAAATGCAAGATGTAGCGCCTTTGCCCGGACAACCCGCATTAACGGATATTGAACGGGATGGATTACACGTTTATATCAGTCAAGGTTGTGTGACCTGCCATACCCAACAGGTGCGGAACATTGAAATGGACAATGTCTGGGGAGACCGTCCTTCCATTCCCTCCGATTATTATTACAGTAAGGAACGGATGGACGTTTGGCGGCAATCGCCCTCTCTTTTGGGCAGCGAACGAACCGGTCCCGACCTGACCGATATCGGTAAACGGCAATCCAGCCAAGACTGGCACTTGCTCCATCTGTATAATCCGCGTTCGGTGGTCGGGGAATCCGTTATGCCCTCGTATCCTTGGCTTTTCGAGGTGGTGGATAGTAGTTCGATAAAAGAGGGGGATGTAATTGTCAATTTGCCGGAAGCCTTTGCCCCGCCATCGAGCGCAACGGTCATCGCCAAAGAGGAAGCCATGCAATTGGTCGCCTACCTGCAATCGTTGAAGCAAACAGACCTGCCCGATGGCCGGACCGAAGAATTTATTCCCGCATTAAAGAAAATACAGACCGAAGGAATGGACGGCGAAGCGAAAAGTTCGGGACTCGACGGCGAGAGCCTTTACAAACAGACCTGCGCGGTCTGCCATCAAAATAATGGCAAAGGGGTCGTCGGAGCGTTTCCGCCCTTGGCGGGAAGTCCCATTGTCGGCAACGAAGACCCAGAAATGATGATCAAAATCATCCTTCAGGGTTACGATGCCCGCCGCGAATTTGCATCAATGCAGGCATTCGCAGATCAACTTTCCGATGCGGAGATCGCGGCGATTGCCAACCACGAACGGACCAGTTGGGGCAACAGCGCACCGGAGGTCAAGGAAGAAGATGTTAAGAAAATACGGGATTTTATCGAACAAGAAGCAACGCAATAAAAAGGAGGAAGGTACGAAGTACGAAGTTTGAAAATAGCTCGACTGACCTGCAAGGCGATGCCTTGAGCATAGTCGAAGTGTTTCTCGCTTATGGAGAACTTTATAGGTCTAGCCCAAGGCTCGATTCTAAACATGAACAGATTACAAACGACGTTCCGGTAAAAATTATAACAAAAATAGCTTAAAATGAAAAAACAATTCATCATATCTGCCCTGTTCATTTTGGCCTATCAGCCGGCGATGCTGGCCTGCGACCTCTGCAAAAAGAACCAGCCCAAAGGTTTGGAGAACATCACACATGGCGAGGGTCCCTCGGGCGATATGGATTACGTTATTACGTGGTCGGCGGTACTGTTGGTCGCAGTAACCTTATTTTACAGCATCAAATATTTGGTCCGGCCCAAAGAAAACGATCCCGGCCATATCAAGAATATCGTATGGGACAAAAAATTCGGGGAGCATGGAGGACAATAGAATCATAAAAGTATATCTGGACGATGAGCCCCAACCATTTGCGGAATTTTCGCCACCGGTTAAATTCGTGCTCGACACGACAAAGATTCCCGATGGTAAGCATTCCCTGAAGATCGTGGCCCGATCGTCGAGCAATGTCGAAGGGGTGCGCACCATCCCTTTTGAAGTACGCAACGGCCCCGAGATTTCCGTGGTCGGTCTAAAGAAAAACGAGGTGGTCGATACACAGATCCCCATTACCATCAATGCCTACGGCAGCGAGACCAAGGATTCGTTCGTAATCAAGGGATCCGAGACCCCGCAAGCTATTCCCGCTTGGGTCTGGGCCTTGATAATCGCGTTCGTTGGATTTGCGCTATTTTATGTTATCATGTACTGGAACCCTGAATTGTACAAATCTTTTTTTTAATGATTTTTTTAACCTGCAACCTGCAACTCTGCAAGGATGGAGATTGTAAAAGTAGTTTGTCTCCCTATCTTTGGCATCAAACTTTTTAAAACCTAGAAAATGTCCGATACAGGGGATAAGATCAAAAAGAAATACGAAAAACTGGGAGAAAATCCCGAAACCTATTTCGAAGGCCTTCTACACGCCAAGCCCATCACCTATTGGGATTATATTGAGGTGGATACGTTACTCTCCCTTCAAAGGCCTCGTACCCATTTTAAGGATGAGACCATCTTTATCATGTACCATCAGGTCACGGAACTGTTGCTCAAAATGATGCGCCACGAACTGGAACAAATCGTTGAAGAGGATAAAATCAGCGAGGATTTCTTGTTGACCAAATTAGGCAGGTTGAACCGTTATACCACCATGTTGATTACCTCCTTCGATATTATGAAGGACGGTATGGACTATGACGACTACAACGAATTCCGGAAAACCTTGACTCCTGCGAGCGGCTTCCAAAGTGCCCAGTTCCGCTATATCGAGATACTTTGCACCCGGTTGGAAAATCTGGTCAACGACGAAGGCAAAAAGCGGCTTCCCTCCCGCCCTACCGTGGAGCAGTATTTCGAGAATATCTATTGGAAGGATGCCGGCTTAGATCGAAAAACGGGCAAAAAGACCCTGACTTTGCAACAGTTCGAGGAAAAATACCTGCAAAGCTTAATCGGTCTGGCTAAAAAAGTTCGCGGAAATACGGTGGACGACAAGGTTCTGAAATTAGAAAATCCTTCCTCCCAATTAACGGAAAAACTTAGGGAATTCGACCGACTGTACAATGTGGAATGGCCCCTGGTACACTTGCGCACCGCGGACCATTACCTGAATAGCAAAGGGGAAAACAAAGCCGCGACCGGCGGTTCACATTGGAAAAAGTACCTGCATCCAAAATACCAACAACGTAAATTCTTTCCGACCTTTTGGACGGAGACCGAGAAACGGAATTGGGGTTATGGAGATGTCAATAAACAGTAAGCCGCAAACAGAAATTTTAGTTTATATTTATCTGTTATGTGCCATTAAAAAACGAACAGAGTTTATAACAGAAAATTATATATTATGAAAGATGAAAAGAAAAAACTAACATCGGTATCAGGCAGGCCGATTGCAGAAAATCAAAATGTAAAGACTGCCGGAAAAAGAGGTCCAATGCTTTTAGAGGATTTTTGGTTCCTAGAAAAATTGGCACATTTTGACAGAGAAGTTATTCCAGAAAGAAGAATGCACGCAAAAGGTTCAGGTGCATTTGGGTCATTTACAGTGACTCATGATATTACGAAATATACAAAAGCCAAAATATTTTCCGAAATAGGTAAAAAAACGGACGCTTTTGTTCGCTTTTCCACAGTTGCCGGAGAAAGAGGAGCTGCAGATGCAGAAAGAGATATCAGAGGTTTTGCAATGAAATTTTATACTGAAGAGGGTAATTGGGATTTAGTTGGAAATAATACTCCTGTTTTTTTCTTGAAAGACCCCTACAAATTTCCTGACCTTAATAAAGCCGTAAAGCGTGACCCGAAAACCAACTTAAGAAGTGCAAATCATAATTGGGATTTTTGGACACTCTTACCTGAGGCTTTACATCAAGTTACAATAACTATGAGTGATAGGGGTATTCCAAAATCATATAGACATATGAATGGTTACGGAAGTCACACATTTAGTTTTTTAAATGCTACAAACGAACGCTCTTGGGTAAAATTTCATTTCAAAACTGCACAGGGAATCCAAAATTTAACTGATGCAGAGGCAGCAAATATTGTAGGAAACGACAGAGAAAGCCATCAACGTGATCTGTTCGATTCCATTGAAAAAGGTGAATTCCCGAAATGGAATTTAAAAATACAAATTATGCCAGAGGCCGATGCAAAAGAGTATCGTTTCAATCCTTTTGACCTTACAAAGGTATGGCCACACTCCGATTACCCATTGATTGATGTAGGCGTAATGGAGCTCAACAGAAATCCAGAAAATTACTTTGCAGATGTAGAGCAAGCAGCGTTTAATCCTGCTAATGTCGTTCCGGGAATTGGGTTTTCGCCAGATAGAATGTTGCAAGGCCGTTTATTCTCATACGGCGATGCCCAACGTTATAGATTAGGGGTTAATCATTATCAGATTCCTGTCAATAAACCGAAGTGTCCGTTTCATAATCCTCATAGAGATGGCTCCATGCGAGTAGATGGTAATGAGGGGTCAACTATTCATTACGAACCAAATAGCTATGGCCAATGGGCTGAGAGCAAAGATTATACTGAGCCTGCAATGGGTTTAGATGGTGACGCTTTTCATTATGACCATAGAGAAGATGGCGATTACTATACGCAACCAGGAGATTTATTTAGATTAATGACTTCCGAACAACAACAAGTTTTGTTTGATAATACCGCTCGCCAAGTTGGCGGTGCAGAGAAGTTTATTCAAGAAAGACATATTGGAAATTGTTATAAAGCAGACCCTGAATACGGAAAAGGAGTTGCAAAGGCATTGGGCATCAATCCAACAGATTTAGATTTGTCTTAAATATAAGCGGCATTCGACAACGTATATAGAACATAGTGCGAGACATTGAAAACACTCATGGTTTGTGCATTCCTGCCGGCCGTCAGGCAGTTTTGGGAAGTCGACATCCCGACCATTCGGGAGACCTATTCCCAAAAGTAAAAATCCACCTTCTTAGAAGGTGGATTTCGGGTTACCCCTTCACTACATAATTTATTCGCTGAATCGTTGACGATTTTTATAGGTTGCCAACATCTGTACCGATATAGTTAACTTTGCAAAAATCTCCATTCACAATACGCCGACTCAATTCGTTTTCATGCAAGCCCCGGACCGCGACACACAAATTCAGCTAGAACTCGTAAACGCCACCATACACGGCTTTGGAATTATTTTTGGCATTGTGGGCATTCCTATTCTAATAGCCTTTGCCATAAAAAGTAATAATACACCAGGGGTTATTGGTGCGGCGATATATGGATTTTGTTTTTTGCAACTTTTTACTTTTTCCACGCTTTACCATAGCTTTCAACACGCCGAAGCAAAGCGCATATTTGAAATTCTTGACCACATCAGTATTTATTTCTTGATAGCTGGCACCTACACCCCCTTTTTGTTGATTTACATGTACAATACTTTTGGCATTACATTGCTGTCGGTTTTGTGGGGCCTGACCGCATTGGGAATTATTTTTCAGATTTTTTTCACGGGCAAATGGAAGCTTGTCCCAACCTTTGTTTACATCGCCATGGGATGCATTATGATCGTAGGCGGGCGTACTTTCTTCGATGCCATTCCAGCCCCGATAATGACCATGATCATTATCGGGGGCGCGCTTTATCTTTTGGGCGTTATCTTTTACCTGTGGGAAAAATATCCATACAACCATTCGGTATGGCATTTTTTTGTACTAGCGGCCGCTGTTTGCCATTACGTAGCTATTTTATTGGCCGTATAGCAGGTAGACATTGTTTGACCTGCCGCCCCCCTCGTATTGGAATTGAAATGGAATAGACAAAAAAGCTTCAAAGGATACAACAATTTGATTAAATTTTATTTCGGATAATTTTGTCAGAATTAAAGATTTGCCTAAATTTACATGAAATTTCGAAGTATGCTATGCGTTAAAAGGATAAAAAGACCATAATATCCTTTAAAGGATATTATCTTTACGGTTGTCCATTCGAAAGTTTAATTTTAAACAAAAAATATCATGAAAAAGTTAAACAATAGTTCAAAAGCTGCGTTCGCAGTTCTAATAATATTCTCACTATTTATATCAACAAACGCCATTGCCCAGAATGCAAAAGTGATTGAAATGAAGGGTACCGACCAACTTCGATTTTCTGTTGAAAACATCGAGGCCACTTCTGGACAAAAGATTACGGTCAAACTTAGCAACGATACCAAATTTCCCGCTGTCGCGATGTCGCACAACTTTGTGTTGTTAAAACAATCCGCAGATGTGGAAGCTTTTGACAAGGCATCTGCCCAACATGCCGACAACGGTTACATCGCTCCGGAATTGGAGGGTCAGATTATTGCCCATACTGGCATGGCGGGCGGTGGCGAAACGGTAGAGGTAACCTTTGACGCCCCCGAAAAACCTGGTGAATACATTTACGTCTGTACTTTTCCGGGACATTTTGCTGCTGGCATGAAGGGTACGCTTACGGTTAAATAATTAGCCGTTTATAGTTAATAATCTGCCTTGAAATAAGCCCATTCTGATCAATTTGTCGGGTAAGTTGACGAGATGTCAAATGACAAAATCACAATGGAAATCACGTTAAACACTATAAATATAACTCATGGAAGTAATAAACAAACCCGAATTGACCACATTGGAAATTGGCGATTCCATCAAAACCTTACAGGTCAAGGGCCTGGCCGGAATGACAATGCCCCCGCACCTCAGCACCAAAGAAGCCGTAATCGTGGTGCAAGAAGGTCAGGCCCTATTAAAAATGCCCGAGGGTGGCCATCTTCTGAAGAAGGGATCCACCTTTATTATTCCCGCCGGAAAGGAACACGCGCTCACCATTCAAAAGGACTTTAAGGCCGTAGCCATTATGGCCGTCGATTCGGAAATCAATTTTATATAAAAACAACATCATGGAAGAAACACTCGAAAAAACAATTGGCCAAATTGTCGCCGACGATTACAGAAGCGCAGCGGTATTCGAAAAATTCGGTATCGACTTTTGCTGCAACGGCAACCGCGGCATCGACGAAGCCTGTGAACAAAAAAAGGTGGACGCCGGCGAACTGCGTAAAAAGCTCGAAATAGCGATAGCGGAAACTACCGCCGAAACAACGGACTATAAATCCTGGCCCTTGGACCTGCTGGCCGACTATATAGAGAAAAAACACCATCGGTATGTCGAGGAACGCATTCCCGTAGTCACACAATATCTGAAAAAGATAAACAAGGTACACGGTGCTAGACATCCCGAATTACAGCAGATACTCGACCTTTTTGTAGCGAGTGGCGGCGAACTCGCCATGCACATGAAAAAGGAAGAACTGGTACTCTTTCCGTATATCCGTAAAATGGTCAAAGCGAAACAGAGTGGAGAAACTTTGGCCGAACCTCGCTTCGGTACGGTTAAAAATCCCATTCAGACCATGATGCATGAACACGACAACGAAGGGGAACGCTTCCGGCAAATTGAGGCTTTGAGCGACAACTATACCCCTCCCAAGGATGCCTGCAACACGTATAACGTGGCCTTTGCCCTGCTCAAGGAGTTTCAGGACGACCTGCACCTGCACATCCATTTGGAGAACAATATCCTATTCCCGAATGCGGAAGAGATGGAAAAGGAGTTGGAAGGTTCGAAATAGGAAGTACGAAATTTGAAACAAGCTACCCCCCGATGTGCTGAGCTAGTCGAAGTGGTACTAGGGGGGTAATTGTTCATAATCTTGGAGCGGTTCACAAAACCTTGGAATCTTCGTTCCAATAATAACTATCAGGGTATATACGTTCGCCAAAGATGGCAGTCCCCACTCTAACAATCGTTGCCCCCTCTTCTATGGCAATTTCCAAATCACCGCTCATCCCCATGGAGAGTTCACGCATTTCAACATTCGCCAAATCGAGATTTTGAGCTTGTTGTTGTATATTTTTCAGCAATTTATAACATCTTCTTACTTTCCCCGAATCGGCACTGAACAATCCAATGGTCATTAAACCTCTAATTTTCAAGGTATCGAGTTTGGCGACCTCGCTTATCAGTTCCAATGCTTTTTTCGGCGCTACGCCAAATTTACTTTCTTCGTAAGAGGTATTTACCTGAATATAAACGTCCATGGTCTTGTTTTCTAAGACTAGACGCTTGTGTAATTTTTTGGCCAGTTTTAATCGGTCGATCGATTCGATACAAGTTGCCCATTTAATGACTTCGTTGATTTTATTCGTCTGCAAATGACCTATAAAATGCACCTCCGGTCGTAGTTTCGAAATAGCGGAACATTTTTCTTGGAGTTCTTGTACCTTATTTTCCCCCACTAGATTCTGTTCGCCTTGTGCCAAGGCAAACAGAATCTTATCCGCATTGACCGTTTTCGTAGCCAACAACAACCGGACGTCATCCGGGTTTCGATGTGATCGTTCACATGCTGCTCGCATTCTTCTGTGAACAGTCTGTAGGTTTCTAAGGATTAATTCTGACATGCTGCCTATTTTGAACTTTATAAACCTGGTATTTTTGCTATTTCATCTCGCCATTGATAAGGTTCATTACGTTTTCGGTAATTCTATCGCACCTGCCAAATCCGAATTCGAATACAGTATTGTCCTTGGATATTTCGTAAAGTTTCTCCTTTAACATTGCTTTGGCCCGGTGTAGACGCACTTTAACATTGGCGATAGTTAGATCTAGTGCGATAGCAATTTCCGAATGGCTCATACCTTCTACTTCCCTCAAAATATAAACACTCCTATATTTTAAATCCAGACGGTCAATGGCATCTTCCAATAGTTGTTTTGCTTCGTTCCGTATCATTCTGTTCTGCGGGTTTAATTGTTGGCTATCGGGCATTTCCAAAATAGTATTGTCGTTAAAACCGTCCACTTGTTCATTTAAATGATATAGCTTGCCTTTTTCCTTTAACCGTGCCAGTGCTTCGTTTATGCCTATCCGTATGAGCCAAGTCGCAAAAGAGGACTCCAATTTGAATTGGTACAATTTGGTATATCCCTTTATATAACTATTCTGCATCACATCTTCGATTTCGGCTTCGTCCTTTAAATAGCCTCTAATAGCTCGATACAATTTCTGATTATTTCTACGCACCAATATCTCAAAGAGTTCCTTTTCCCCGCCAAGGATACGTCGAATTACTTCGGCCTCTTTTATTTTTTGATTGTTGAAATCGTTGATTCTGATAGCTTCCATACTCCTGTCCTTTTATTTTTAGATAACGAAAGAGCCAAAAAGTTACAAAATTCTGTAACCTTTTTTCAAATTCAATATCCAAAGTCCGTAACAGTATTATTAATAATTAAAACACAAAGTTATGGAATCAAATGTCCGATTTGTAAAAACACTATTAAAGTACACTTTTGGTCTGGTACCGATCATTGCGGGGCTAGACAAATTTACCAACATTTTAACCGATTGGAGTCATTACATTTCAGACGGTCTTGCCAATTTGCTGCCCTTTGAGCCAAGTACATTTATGATGGTCGTAGGCGTTATTGAAATTGTGGCCGGTATTCTGGTACTGACAAAAACCAAATTCGGGGCGTATCTCGTTTCTGCTTGGTTGACACTAATTGCACTGACATTGATATTTAGTTGGACGTATGTGGATGTTGCCGTAAGGGATCTAGTTATGGCCATCGGAGCTTTTTCATTGGCCAAACTTTCAGATAGTGGTTTGGCCAAAAAATAAACTGCCATATCATCAGGCTTAAGGGCATCTCTAATAACCCTTATCTTTACATGCAAAAAGGAAGAAATGATTTTTATAGAAAACGACGGTAATACCAATCCGCGTTTAAACCTTGCATTGGAAGAGTATGCCCTGAGGAACTTTAGCTCATCGGAGGATTATTTGTTGTTTTATATCAACGAACCGTCTATTATCATTGGCCGAAATCAAAATACGTTGGAAGAAATAAACCGCCAATATGTAGAAGAAAGCAATATTCATGTAGTGCGCAGGATTTCAGGAGGAGGGGCGGTGTATCACGATTTCGGCAATCTCAATTTCAGTTTTATTACCAACCACGATGGGCAGCGTCTGAACAACTTTAAAAAATTCACGGCTCCGGTAATAAAAGTATTGCAGCAATTGGGACTTAATGCCGAACTCAAGGGTCGCAATGATATTCAGGTAAACGAGAAAAAGATTTCCGGTACCGCCCAATTCTCTACCGGAAAAAGAATGGTAAGCCATGGTACTTTACTTCTCGACACCGATTTGGAGGAAGTGGTAAATGCCCTAAACGTAAAGATGGGCAAGATCGAGTCCAAAGGCCATAAATCCGTGCGTAGCAGAGTGGCCAATATCTCGGAATATTTAGATAAGTCATTGACAATAAAAGAGTTCCGTAAGCTTTTGTTGGAAGGACTTTATGAAGAGAGTGAACCTTTTGAAAAGTACCATCTTACATCAGGGGAATGGCAGGGCGTACATCAACTAAAGGAAGAAAAATATGATACTTGGGACTGGAACTACGGTCGTTCGCCAAAATTCAATATACAGCGAACCAAACGTTTCCCTGTGGGAGAATTGGATTTACGGATTTTTGTTGAAAAGGGATATATAAGAGACTTTAAGATTTTTGGCGATTTCTTTGGAAAAGAACCTTTAGAGCGTTTGGAAAATCTTTTTCTTGGAACCCGTTATGAAAAAGAGGATATTTCGATTCTGCTTAAAGATATAGATATTAAAGAATATTTCGGGGACCTTCAGAATAATGATTTTATCGCATTGGTCTATGGTGCGGACGAAGAGGATCTAGGGCTTTAAAACCACTCAATGCGATAAGCCCATAATACTCCTATATGACTATCGGATGCTTTGCATAAATCTACGAACTCATTTAAACTCCTTTTTCCGCAGAGCCGTTACTCCAACCTTATCTCAAAAAAGCATACGTCCGCATTGTGATAATGCGATGGTAACCCGATGGTGTCTTTTAATTTCCTTGTTCCCAAAAATGTAAATCCACAATTTTCGTAGTGGGCGATCAAGCTTTCGTTGTTTCCACAAGTATCCATTCTGATGAAATGCTTGTTCTTATCTCTTGCCAACTTCATGGCCCACGCGACAATTATTTTCACAAAATTATTGCCTCTGAAGTCAGGGTTTGTAGCGATTCTGTGAATGTATATGGAAGCATCGTTATCATCATCTTCCCAAATTTTCGGATCGCTATAGGTTATCGCCCAAACACAGGCTATTTCATCATCGATTAGCAACTTAAATTGCCTGTTTTCCGCGACTTCGGTGTTTACCAATGCTTCATCAAACGGAGGCCAATGGTTTTCTGGGAATTTTATTTTCTGAAACTCGGTTGCTAGTTTATAAAGCCTAAAAATTTCTAGAATGTTTTGTTTCGTACTGTTGGTTATTTTCATTGTTTATCGATTTATCGATAGGTTGCAACGGCTTTCCCGATGTTCGATCAGGTCAGGCATTTTAAATATTCGTCAAGGTAATCCTCTTTCAGTTTCGACTTATACTGCATGATATACCTTGGATGGTCAAGGGCCACGATGGTATCAAAAAACTTCATTTCCTTATTAATGAGGGAAAGAAATTTAGCATTTTTCTTGCCAAGAACATAGCAGGTAGTGGTGTCGATACCAAAACCGATCTGCTTTTTTAAGCTGGATATGATAAAGTCCTTTAGGGCCGAAAACAGCTCTTTGTAATCGTAATAATTGCAATTTACCCAATTTCCTTTCTTGTTTTGTTCTATAAAGCCCAAAGGACAGACGGAGTTTATGTAGTACTTGCCGTAGAATTTCTCCGGCCCACCGAATTTTTCGATCAGATCGTATATGAACACCGAAGAAGGTTCGTGCGTTTTTATCGAATCGATTTCTATACCACATATTTCGGAAAGCCGTTTGGTGTCGGTAAAGGGAATGCCCGTCACACCGGCCCCTAACCGTCCCGGATTAATACCAACGATGATTTTTCGTTCATTGTTGTCATTGTAAAAGTTCCCGTAGAAGGTATTTAAGGTGGCAAGGACCTCCGCGTTTTCCTGGAAGGGATTCAGGACCTTTATCCCTTTGGGGAGACTCTTGGAAAAGCGCAATCCTTTATGAAAATCAACGACCTTGGCTGCAAAAGATGATATATTTTTAGTTTTTATCGATTGCATTCTTGTTTTTTTGACAGCGTACTTTGATAATCTCTAAGTTAGGGTAATAAATACCTGAATACAAATTAAGAGTATCAATGCATATTTTATATCAAATTGTAACCAAACCTTGATTTTTTAATCCAATAGATAATCTAAAATGGATTATACTATGAGAGGTTTTATCTTTCCTTACAGAGCCAAGGTCTTGCACAAACAGGAAATCAATCACAATGTAATGCGCTTTCATATAGAAAAGCCCTATGGATATACATTTACACCAGGGCAAGCTATTGATTTAAGCATCGACCGACCCGGATACGAACTTGAAGTAGCTCCTTTTACCATTTTCAACGATGTGGACAGTTCCATTTTAGAGCTGATTATTAAAATACGCCCTGGCAAAAAGAGTTTGACCTATGGTTTGGCGGGGTTGGATAACGGAGCTGTGCTACAAATAACCGAGCCTTGGGATACTTATACATATAAAGGTGCTGGTGTTTTTATTGCCGCAGGATCTGGTATAACTCCTTTTATTCCGATTTTAAAACAACTTGCAATCGCCGGTATTAACCTAAAAAGGGATCACGAATTGATATATGCCAACAAGCGAAAAGAAGACATCCTCTTTAAAACGGAGTTGAAACATTTTTTTGGCAACAATTATCTAAACGTATTGAGCACGGCCCAAGAAAGGAACAGGGTATCGGGTAGGGTCGATTTCTTTTTTCTAAAAGAACGAATAACGAACTTAAATCAATATTTTTATATCTGCGGCCCAAAAATATTTGAACAGGATGTAAGAAGCAATCTGTTAAAATTGGGAGCTAAAAAAAGGCATATTCAAACAGGATATAAATTCTAAATTTTTATACTGTATCCTAATGTTACTTTATCCCCAAACACAATGAGTACAAAACGCAATACTGGAGACAATTCATCCAACGAAGAATACCCCTTGGAGGAAAATGTACAAAAACGAAATGAAATTGAGAAAGCGGTGTTTGAGTTCGCCAATGATTTCTTAAACTCGATCGGAGAATCAAAAGCCTTTAATAGCGACACACACGCCGATACGGAACAGGATAATCTGTTTGAAATCGGGAATGATTCCGTTGAACTCGATGAAATAATAAACCTTGTCAAAGAACGTGTTGTCGATACCGGCTTAAACCCTGCTTCGGGCGGCCACCTGGGCTATATTCCCGGAGGGGGAATCTACAGCGCTGCCCTAGGCGATTATCTTGCCGCAGTCACCAATAGGTATGCGGGGGTATTCTATGCCTCGCCAGGTTCGGTGAAGATGGGAGATGCCTTAATAAAGTGGGTCGGCAACTTGATAGGATATACCGGAGGTTTTGGTGGAAACCTGACATCGGGCGGTAGTATTGCCAATCTGATCGCGCTATCGACCGCCAAGAAAAATAAGCATATTACCTCAAAAAATCTTTTAAAGAGTGTAATCTATTGTTCGCAACAGACACATCATAGTATCTACAAGGCCATCAATATCGTTGGGCTGGAAGAGTGTGTTATTCGGCAAATACCTTTAGATCGTAATTATAGATTATTGGCTCCCGAATTCAAGGCTCAAGTTGAAAAAGATATTAAAGATGGCTTGAACCCATTTTTGGCAATTGCCAATGCCGGTTCTACCGACGTAGGTGCAATCGACCCTTTGGAAGAATTAAGTGCCATCTGTAACACAAATTCGATTTGGTTCCATGTGGATGCGGCCTATGGTGGTTTTTTTGCCTTGACCGTTTATGGTAAAAAGAAGTTGCTGGGATTGAAACACGCAGATTCTGTAATTCTAGACCCCCATAAAGGCTTGTTTTTGCCCTACGGTTCCGGGATGGTTCTCGTAAAGGATATAAACCATTTACTCAACGCCAATAGCTACTCTGCCAACTATATGCAGGATGCCGATAATACAGGCCATTATTCCCCCGCTGACCTGTCCCCTGAACTGAGTAGACATTTTAGGGGATTGCGGATGTGGTTGCCCTTGAAACTGTATGGACCCAGTGTTTTCTCTGATTATCTTGACGAAAAGCTGCAACTTACCGAATACCTACGCGAAAAACTGATACAATTAGGTTTCACTATCGTTTGTGAACCGGACCTTACGGTTATTGCTTTTAGGTACGAATCCGGCAACCGTAATAACGATGTCCTGAACAAAGCCATTTTAGACCATATTCACAAAGATGGCCGTGTCTTTATTTCCTCGACCGTACTTGACGGCCAGTTCACGCTACGTGCGGCTATATTATCGTTTCGAACGCATAAAAAGGAAATCGATATGCTCTTACATCTATTGGAGAGCAAAGTAGACGATTTGGCAAATTAGGATAAATATCTTCTTTGTTTATAGAAAGAGACAGCACCCAATACTTACCAGTGCCCAGGTTTCTTTTGAGTCCCACGCCCATTACCTACCCCGGCTTTCATTGACCCGTTGATCCCCTAAATAGTTGGACAAAATTATTTTTGTGATTATGTGAGTGAAAAGGAATAGAAAAGTTCACCAAAGAGGAGGAAATCTCCATTTTCAAAAGAGACTTGAAACGTGTGTTAAAGCTGTTTTGGATGTCAAGTTTCAATTGGTAGCTCTTTTCGTGTGAAAAACCAAATTACAATCTTTGAAAACCTTCTCGTGCTAAACTAAGCCAAAATCGTCGCATAATCCAATGCGTCTTTTGCGGCATATCGTCGTTAAAAAATAATTCCGTAGCTACGGCTATGCAATGATTTTACGTCTAGATCTGCCACTAAATCCACGATTGCCTTATACGCCATTTCAGCTTTAACTTAACAATAGTTGTCAACTTTTGTCATGTCCATAAAAAGGTTTTTTGATTTTTTTGTAACCAGGTTTAGTTTTATGAATCTAAAGGTATAGAATCTTAACCCGAATCGAATTCAGCATCAGGAAAAGATTATTAATTCACAATAAATAAAAACTAGAAATTATGAAAAAAAAGTTTATGATTCCTACGCTACTACTCACTGCGATGTTTTGTCTTTTTAGTTGTAGTGACGATGATTCTGGTTACATTCCAACTCCTCCAGTTCCCCCAGGTGAGGGCGAGTTAAATTTACCGCCATTGGATCCGCAATTAGTCGAAGAGGGTCAACAAGTATTCAGATATGATACTTTTGGTGATGAAACATTTTGGACGGATGTGCTACAAATGAACCAAGTTATAGAAACTGCTGTAAGTCCCGCTACGGCTTTAAGTGTGGGTTTAAAGGTAGATGCCTCTGCTTTGCCGGCTGCTGTTGTTGCTGGTATTGAAGACGGATCGATTAGCCTCGATGACCCTCAATCCACGCTTGCCTTGATTTCATTAGATGCTGTTCTTGGGGTAAAAGGAACAGTAAGTACAGATGCGGATGGTAAATTGAAGTTGGATAGAATGGGGATTACCTGCGCTCTATGTCATTCAACTGTTGATAACTCTTATGCCCCTGGTATAGGGAATCGATTGGACGCCTGGCCAAACAGAGATTTAAACCCCGGTGCAATTATCGCATTGTCTCCAGCCTTAGATGACGCTACTAGAGCTGTTTACAATTCCTGGGGACCTGGCATATACGACCCTAGATTCAACCATGATGGCTTGAATAACCCGGTTGTCATCCCACCTGCATATGGTTTATATGGTATTCCTAAAGCAATTTTTACTGGTGATGGAGATGTAGAACATGAACCCGCAGGACCTGTGGCTTATTGGAATAGATATGTAGCGGTTACCCAAATGCACGGGCACGGTTATTTTGAAGATGCGCGTCTTGATAATTGGGTAGTTGATCACAGAGAAGATGATGATTTAGTAACGGATAAACTTCCGGCTTTACAGGCGTATCAATTTTCTATCTCAGCACCGACTTCCCCCGATGGTTCTTTCGATGCCACTGCCGCTGCCAGAGGGAAAGCTCTTTTTTCTGGAAAGGGACAGTGTGCAAGTTGTCATTCCGGACCTTTATTTACTGATGTTATTGACGGCGGGAAATTGCATCCTCAAAGCGCGTCTGTGGCACCAGATAAAGATTATGTTAACCGGTCTGCTACAAAGCAATGGAGAGTTACGCCACTAAAAGGCATTTGGCAACACCCGCCTTATTTTCACGATGGTTCCGCAGCGACCTTGGCTGATGTAGTGGCAAGATATAATCAAGAGGTAAATCTTGACTTAAGTACTGCCGAACAGGCTGATCTTACTGAATATCTGAAATCTCTATAAGGGGTAAGTGCAAAAGGTATAATACCTAGACTAATCAGATATACTGTTTTTTATGCATCTCTTGAGGGGAAGCAATTCCTAAAGGAATCGTGCCCTAAAGAGATGCTTTTTTATGCACATGTATAAAGCCGGCAAATTAGAACCATTAATTAATGATTGGAAACGAATTGGCACGTTTAAAAAAAATCCTATTCTCCACCCGTACCATGACGGTTCTTTTGCTATTATATGGCATTTCCATGGCTGTGGCAACCTTTGTGGAAAATGACTATGATACACCTACTGCAAAAACACTCATTTACAATTCGACATGGTTTGAAATCCTGATGCTTTGGCTGATTCTCTTATTTGCCGCAAATATTAAAACCTACAACCTTACAAAAAGAGAAAAATGGCCGGTACTGGTATTTCACTTCGCTTTTATTTTTATGTTTATTGGAGGCGCTATCACACGCTACGTCAGTTTTGAAGGGCAAATGCCGATTAAAGAAGGGCAGACCACCAATGAAATTATCAGCGACCTCACTTATTTCAAACTGAATGTCACAGATGGGAAGAAAACATTGAACTATGACAAACACCCATATACCATGTCTTATTTTAATGCGAAAGACACTAAATGGCCGTTCAAAAGAACTTTTAAACAAAATTATCGATTTGACAATAAAGTTATTTCTTTAAAAACCCTTGACTATATACCCTTAGCTAAAGACTCTGTTCAAACAACGGAATCGGGAAAGAAGATGCTCAACATTGTAGCTATGGGACAAGGAGGTAGGGAGGATAATTATATTCCCGAAGGCGAAATCAAAAGCATTGATGGCACGATGTTTAGCTTTAACAACCCGGTCCAAGGCGCGGTTCAATTAACGGAAAAGGAGGGTGTCATTATGATTGTCCTCCCTAATAATGGACAATATATGTCTATGGAAGGACAGCAAAAGGGTGTAGTAACTGATGCTACATTATTGACCCAACATTCGGGTGAAATTAAAGCGAATGAGTCTGCTACCCTAAATCACAGGGCGCTTTACACCATTAACAACACCAATTTCATTATCCCTAAAAACGCTTTCAAAGGAAAAATACTCTATTACCATGGGGACAAAACCAACCCGATGGATAAAAATCTTTTAGAAGTTATTCAGTTAGAATTAAAGTCAGGAAATGAAACAGATACGCTGTTGATCAAGGGTGGGAAAGGTGTTACCGAATTAAACAAAACCGTAAGGATCAATGGGCTGAATGTCTCTTTGGGATTTGGTTCCAAGATACTTTATACAGATTTTTATTTACGATGTGATGATTTTCTGCTTGAGCACTATCCGGGTTCAAATAACCCATCATCTTATGAAAGTAAGATAACAGTCATTGATGGAGGAAAGGAGAAACAGCATCATATTTATATGAATAATGTTATGGATTATCGGGGATACCGGTTCTTTCAGGCAAGTTATTTCCAGGATGAAAGCGGAACCATCCTTTCTGTTAATGCCGACAGGTGGGGTACAAATATTACCTATTTTGGATATTTTCTATTATTTACAGGAATGTTTTTTACGCTATTCTGGAAAGGCACCCATTTCTGGAAATTGAATAATTCATTACAAAAAATGCACCCCAAAAGCCGTATTCTTCTTCCTTTTTTAGTGCTTTTTGGGATGGGACTCGGAATAAATCCCTGTTCCGCCCAAAATAGTACAGTCGAAACAAAAGATACGACAAGCTTCTCGCGGCAGGAACCCGGACCGGCCGCCCAATTTGCAAGACTTGGTGAGCTTGGATCCAACAGGATAATTGACCCGGTTCATGCTAAAAAATTCGGACATCTCTTAGTTCAGGACTTTCAAGGCCGGATTAAACCTCTGGATACGCACACGCTAGAGCTGCTTAGGAAGATTTACAAAAAAGATACCTATCAAAAAGGACCGCTTACCATATCTCCGGAACAATGGTTTATTTCCATGCAGATCGATCCCGGGTATTGGGCCAATGAACCCCTGATTAAAGTAGGCCAAAAAGGAGGGAACGAGCTGATAAAAGAAACCGGCGCCAATGCGGAAGGTTATACTTCTTATGCCAATCTTGTAGACCCGAATACAGGAATTTTTAAGCTGGAAAAACAGGATAACAAATCTTTCAGCAAGCGAAAGGCCGACCAGTCTAAGTATGACAAAGCAGTTATTGAGGTGACTGAGCGATTCAATATTTTCAGCAGTATCGCTTACGGGTATTATACCCGTATCATTCCAGTAAAAAATGATCCGGCACAAACATGGAGAAGCTGGATTTATAGCTCTGAAGAGAACACTGTGGAGATTGACAAGACTGCTTATGCGCTTCTAACCAATTACTTTAATGGAGTTAAAGAAGGTTTGCAAACCGGAAACTGGAATAAAGCGGATAAAAGTATTGAAGAAATTAATGAATTTCAGCAGGTTTGGGCTAAGAATATTGTTCCATCGGAATCAAAAGTCAATCTGGAAATCCGCTATAATCATCTGAACGTTTTCCTTTGGTTGATGATATCTTACAGCTTTTTGGGCATATTTATGGTCATTCTTGGTTTCGCAGAAGTGTTTTCGTCGGGGTCAAAGTATAACCACAGTATTCGTATGCTGACTAAAATACTTTTGGGAATAATGATTCTAGCCTTGGCCATTCAAGCGATGGCCTTAGGCGTGCGCTGGTATCTTTCCGGACATGCTCCCTGGAGCAACGGTTATGAGGCTATAATTTTTATTTCAGGAATCGGTGTCCTTTCGGGACTGCTTCTTTACAGAAATCGGAATGCTTTTATTCCTGCGGCCGGAGCTTTGGTTGCCATGATTATGATGGGATTTGCACACGGAGGATCGATGCTGGATCCGCAGATTACGCCTTTGGAACCCGTTCTAAAATCCTATTGGCTTATGGTTCATGTGGGCATCATCACTTCCAGTTACGGATTCTTCGGGTTGTCGGCAGTATTGAGTGCGATTTCATTACTACTGTTCAGCGCAAAACCCACTAAAAAAATAGCGCATTCCATCAAGGAAATGACCATAGTCAATGAAATGGCTCTAACCGTCGGAATCTTTGCCCTTGCCGTAGGCACTTTTCTGGGAGGAATGTGGGCCAACGAGAGCTGGGGAAGGTATTGGAGCTGGGACCCCAAAGAAACCTGGGCATTTATATCGGTTATATTTTATGCCGTGGTTCTCCACTTGAGATTAGTTCCGAAGCTCAGGGGGAAACTAACCTTTACTATTGCCAGCTTGTGGGCGATATGGTCGATTATATTTACCTATTTCGGCGTAAATTACTATCTGGCAGGACTACATTCCTATGCTGCCGGTGATCCCATACCGATTCCCACCTGGATTTATTGTACTGCAGCAGGAATGCTCATTTTATCTTTGGTAGCTTATTTTAGAAACACCGGAAACAAGAAACAGAAATCGATAGTCATTTAAATCAGTAAACTCTTTGGGCTACAATGTTTGTAACCTTATCCGTACCAAAGCATCTAACAAGAAAACGGGAAGCATGGGTAATCGCAGCACGGATAAGGAAAGTGAGGTTGTTTCGATAAAGTTATTGCCTGATCTTTTGGTTGTAGAAAGAATATTGCAAGGTCAAACCGAATTGTTCGAAATTTTGATGAGGCGTTATAACGAACTGTTGTTTAGAACAATTCGAAGTTATATTGATCGCGAAGTCGATGTCGAGGATACTATGCAGGATGCATACACAAAGGCCTTTCAAAAATTATATCAGTTTAAAAACGAAGCAATGTTCTCTACTTGGTTGGTACGGATCGGTATTAATGAGGCCTTGCAACGTAAGCGAAAATCTAAAAAACACCGAACCATTGATATAACAAAAGAATCGGGCGCACTACAAATTGCCGATACATCTGTTATGAATCCAGAAAGTAATACCATTCATAGGGAGTCGGCCGCTTTCATTGAAAAGGCTATCGATGCACTGCCCACTAAGTACAAAATTGTGTATATGCTTCGGGAAGTAGAGGGGATGGACATATTGGAAATCTCTAAGAGCCTCGAACTTACCAAAAGCAATGTGAAAGTAAGACTTCATAGGGCTAGAAACATGATGAAAGCTTATCTCTTAAAGGCTACCAACACGCGAAATATTTTTGAATTCGGGAACTCTAAATGTGATAGGGTCGTTGAAAATGTCATAAAGCGTATCCAAAATCTACAACCAAAAGAATAGTTCCGCACCCACCTATATAATCCTCCATTTTCTATAAAAGTTACAAAGCAGAGTTTTTAAACACGATCTAAGAGTCTGTTGTCTAGGTGGTTTTAAGGACAAGCTTTTATAACCTAAGGATTCTATTCGGTTTCGATTTCAGCTATCCTTTTTAAAATTTTATCGGTTTCGTTGCCATATTTTTTCTCGGTGGGCGATTCCAACAATTGCAGCTGCCGCAGTTGTGCGCCAAGACTTGCCAATCTCCAAAAATGGTTTTGGTCGTTGGGATGGGGTACTTCAATGACATCTATTTTTGACAAATCCTTGTATTGCAAACGATATTCTGGAGAATGCAATAGGGCATATATATAGTCCAAAAGATCTTTGGCGTCAAAGGTATCTTTGTATTCGTCACGGACTTCGGGACTGTTGGCCATGCACACATTGGCGATTTCCCCTGTTTCAGGAACAAAGGTCAGCCTTAATTCTTCTTCGATTTTTCCGATTGTTTCCGGGTCTAGGTCGGCGATTACTTCCCAGGTATTGGTAAGGCTTTGTCGGTCGTTGGGTCCTTTGCGTATCGACTTTCCGATTTCCTTGTACAAAGGAAGCATTTCTTTAGCAACGGAAAAAGTTGCTTTCGTCTGTGTCGATCGGATTTTGTTTTTTAAATCCTTGGGATTTGCCTTATCGCTCATGTTTCAATTCTTTTTCCAAAGTTTTTATTTTGGGGAAAAGGATGTTGTTCTCTAAATGGATATGGAAGTGCAGATCGTTTACGAATTCTTGAAGCGAAGTATAGGCCATAACATACGCATCGCAGGCATCTATCGGTAGCGTATAATTTTTTGTTAAGTCCACTATATGTCCAAATCGTTCGCTTTCGGTTTTGTGCCCTGTCATCATTTTCCGTACCGGATTTTGAAGGCTCCCGAAGTGGTTTCTGGTCAACTTTACCCTTGAATGCTGTGCCAGTACCATTTTACGGACCTCCGGAAAAAGGAACAGCTCCTCGTTCTTCATGTGGCTCGATAATTCGCGAACGGAATGATTGAATTGTTCGGAAACCGCTAAGAGTTCAGGATTCTTTTCCCCGTTTGCTTCTGAGAGTTTTTCCAGCTGGGTCTTTACCATCGGGGCGTTTTTCTTTACAAAGCGGTGGTGTTTTTTCTCGATATAATCCACAAGCAAATCTAATGGCCAGGATATAAAATTGATATTTTCTTCACTGTCCACTTTTTGAACGGCCGCAATTTCGTCCAAGAGAAGTTGAGTATCCAATTTATGCGCTTCGGCAACCTCATTAATACTTCTGCTTCCCAGAAAATAGAAGTTGATTCTATGCTTTTTAAATACTTGGGCGGTCCGGTAGTCTTTTGCGACTATTTGTCCGATTGGTTTTTCCGATACCATGTTCACTATTTATTTGATATTAAGTAACAAGACCGCGATTTGAACCTAAGCAAACGCGTTCCATTCCGTTTTTTACGAAACGTGTATCGCCTCTAGGGGTTTGTTTTTTCATAGCAAGGTTAGCCAAAGATTCTATAAGAGTGGCAACTTCAAGTCACAGATCGATTTCGAGTCCGATCGGGCAATGGTCGGAGCCGAGAACATCGGAATAAATAGTAACCGCTTTCAGTTTTTTGACCAAAGCTTTGCTGACCAAAAAATAATCGATACGCCAGCCTGTGTTGCGTTCCCGTGACTTGAACCGGTAACTCCAATAGGTATAGGCGACTTCATCAGGGTGTAAAAGTCTAAAGGAATCGACAAATTGGTCTTCCAAAAATTTATCCATTCCATCTATTTCGATTTGGGTATAGCCTGCTACCTTGTTGAAATTGGCTTTATCGTTCTTTAGGTCGATGGCCCGATGTGCGACGTTAAAATCGCCACACGCAATAACGGGTTTGGTTTTTTCAAGATTTTTAAGATAGGCCAGAAAATCGGCATCCCATTTTTGACGATAGTCCAAACGGACCAGTTTTTGACCGGAATTCGGGACATACACGTTGACCAAAAAAAAGTTCTCGTATTCGGCGCATTGGATCCTTCCTTCTGTGTCGTGCTCGGCGATGTCCATATCGTCGGTAAAGGCAAGGGGCTTGGTTTTGCTCAATATCGCAGTACTCGAGTATCCCTTTTTATCCGCAGAATTATAACCTTGATGGTAGCCATGCAGCGGTTCCAATGCGGTTTCAGTTTCATCGTCCTGTGCCTTGGTCTCCTGTAAGCAGAGAATATCGGGTTCCAGTTTTTCAATAGATTGGAAAAAACCTTTTTTGGCTATGGCGCGTATGCCGTTTACGTTCCACGATATAATATGCATCTTCTGGTTTTTAAGAATAAAGATAATCCAATTACTCGGTAAAACAAACGAACAAATACAGCGATCGAATGCAAATACAAAAGGGAAAGTGTCAAAAGAAAGACTGTATCCGTCACTTGATCAGGGATGTACTATCCTAAAGCACACATCTCAAATCCGGTTATTTCAGTTTCCCATTCTAAGAGCATGTTTAAAAACCCTGCTTCCTGAAAACCTCCCGAAATTTCGGGATTGAGAACCATGGCGTCAATGAAATAGGTTCCGTATCTCGATATGCAACCGATTTAATTTATAGCCTGCCCCGAGGCTTCGGGGCAAACTCCTGATTTTCAGTTTGCATTTTTTTTAAACATGCTCTAAAAATATCCGTAGTATTGTATATGTTCAATTTTCGCTTAAAAGTTTTTTACACTGTCGCCAGAAGGCTTAATTTTACTAAGGCTGCTGAAGAATTGCTCATTTCACAACCTGCCGTAACCAAACACATCAAGGAATTGGAAAGCCAGTTCAACCTTGCCTTATTTGATAGGAAAGGAAATAAAGTCGTTCTGTCACCTGCAGGCGAAGTATTGCTTAAACATGCAGAGGACATACAAGAAATCTACCGACAAATAGAATTTGATCTAAATCAGTTTAACGAGACCCTAAAAGGGACGTTACAAGTAGGTTCCAGTACCTCCATCACCCAATATATTCTCCCCCCCTTGCTTGCGCGTTTTCATAGTATGCATCAAGATATAAAGGTACAGTTGCTCAATGGCAATTCCGAACAGATAGAACAGGCGCTGTTGAACAAAAGCATAGAAATAGGTATAATAGAAAGTAAATCCAAAAGACGTGAAATCCATTATACTCCGTTTTTAAAGGATGAAATCGTTCTGGTGTGCAGTAGCAAAAATCATTTGGCCAAGAAAGACGAGATAAGACCGGAAGACTTGAAGAATATTCATCTACTTCTGAGGGAGCCGGGATCTGGTACTTTGGAGGTCATTGTCGATGCGCTAAAACAGAAAGGAATCCGCCTGTCCGACCTCAAGGTAGAAATGCAACTTGGAAGCACGGAAGCCATTAAATCATACCTCCAACATTCCGATTGTATGGCATTTGTCTCTTTACACGCCATATATAAAGAACTGCAAAGTGGTGCCCTTAAAATAATAGAGATCAAAAAAATGCCCATTCATAGGAATTTTTACTTCATCACCCCTCAGGGTCCAGAAGGTGGATTATCAGCGCTATTGATCCAGTTTTTAGCCCGTAACCATAATTTGTGATTATTTCATTACGAACAATCACAAAGGTTCTTCCTGTTGCAAATAATATCGATTGGCCCATTCTACCATTATCAAATTTGCCAAAGCTCAGTTTTCGACACCTTTACACCTCCTAAAATCCAATTCCCGCCATAACCTCAGGTTATTCTAAATTAAAATTTGCAATTGGCAATTCTTTTAGTCTCGAGTTATATTTGCAGTGTAATCTAAAGAACTAAAAAATCACAACACTAATCTGAACATATATATTCGCATGGATTTAAAAAAGGGACTGGAGAGGGGGCCGTTTAATGACAAACAAACGGAAAAACTTGGTGAAGCACTGTCGGGACTTGATTCAGGACAGCTTCATTGGCTGAGTGGCTATTTTTCGGGTATTGCCCAAACATCTCCGGCAATATCGACAACGACAGATCAACAAAGTGAAGTATTCCAAAACGTTGTTACGGAACCTACATCAGAAAAATTAAACATTTTATTTGGCAGCCATACCGGGAATTGTGAAGCCCTGGCCAAAAATCTCTCGGACCAAGCAAAGGAAAAAGGGATCGAAGTAGAAGTTTCCGATATGGCCTCATTTAAAACCAGGAACCTAAAGAATATCAAAAACCTTGCAGTCATCGTGAGCACCCATGGATTGGGGGAACCGCCCATTCAGGCAGAAGACCTCCATAAATACTTGCATGGCAAAAAGGCTCCGAACCTTTCCCACATGCAATTTTCAGTTCTTGCCCTTGGCGACAGTAGCTATGTAGATTTTTGTCAAACTGGAAAAGATTTTGATACCGTTCTGGCGCAATTAGGGGCAACCCGACTTGCTATACGTCAGGATTGTGATGTGGATTATGAGGAGGAAGCAGCAATTTGGCAAAATATAGTTCTAAACGCTATTGCAGAGACAACCGATAAAATTTCCGCTTTGGAGGTCCAAAATACTACTGCCACACCGGTCAATGGCACAAAATACTCTAAGAAGAATCTTTTTGAAGCGACAATTCTGGAGAAAATCAATCTCAATGCCACGGGATCCTCCAAGGAAACCATGCACTTGGAGTTAGATCTGGCGGAATCAGGAATAACCTACGAACCCGGGGACGCTTTGGGGGTTTACGGAGCAAACGCGCCAAAACTTATAGAAGCGGTCCTAGCGACTACTAACTTATCCGGTACAGCGCAAGTAACGAGCCATAAAGGAAATAAAACTTTATTAGAAGCCCTTACTTACGATTATGAGCTGACCCCGCTATCAAAAATCACCTTATCCAACTATGCAGAATTAACGGACAACCCCCGTTTAAAAAAGGTCCTGGCGGATCCAACAGCCATCTTGGAATATCTTCCGGGAAGAGATATTTTAGATGTAATCAAAGAGGAACCTTATAAATTTTCACCCGATGAACTGATTTCGGTTTTAAGGAAAAACACGCCACGAATGTATTCCATTGCTTCTTCACAGGAAGCCGTGGAAGACGAAGTACACCTGTTGGTATCCGTAGTTCGGTATAACGCTTTTGGAAGGGATAAAGAAGGACATTGCTCGGCTACCCTTGCGGACCGATTGGAGGTGGATGACAAAGTGAAAGTTTTTGTTGATAAAAATACGCGATTTAAGCTTCCTGAAAATCCCGATGTCCCAATTATTATGGTGGGCCCCGGAACTGGAGTTGCTCCTTTTAGAGCTTTTATGCAACAGCGGGAAGTTACAGAGAAAAAAGGACCGTCATGGCTGTTCTTTGGAGATAGAAACTTCACCACCGATTTCCTCTATCAAACGGAATGGCAACAGTACCTAAGAGAAGGGGTCTTGACGAAAGCGGATGTTGCTTTTTCCAGAGATCAAACCGAAAAAATGTACGTCCAGCACAGAATGTTGGAAAACGGTAAGGAGTTGTACGAATGGTTAGAAAATGGGGCGCATTTTTATGTGTGCGGAGATGCTAAAAAAATGGCTAAAGACGTGGACCTGGCTTTAAAACAAATCATACAGCAACAAGGAGGCATAACACTCGAAAAAGCGGAATCTTATATTAAAGACCTTCAGTTAACCAATCGGTACCAAACGGATATTTATTAAGAAAACGCCCAGTATTACTATTTATGGACAAGCAATTTACGCAAGAAAATTTATCGGAAGACGAACATATCAAAAACAAAAGTGATTTTCTTAGGGGAACCATCAAGGAAAGTTTAAAAGATCCCTTGACCGGTGCTTTGGATCCCGATGATGTAAAACTAATAAAATATCATGGTTCTTATCAGCAATATGACAGGGATCTTGAGGGGGAAAGGAAACAGAAAAAACTGGAACCTTTGTACCAATTCATGGTACGGGTAAGAGCTGCAGGAGGAATTACAACTTCTACGCAATGGCTCGCCCTTGATGAACTCTCCGATCGCTATGGAAACGGCACCTTAAAATTAACCACACGTCAATCATTTCAGTTTCACGGCATTTTAAAACGCGGCCTGAAACCGACCATTCAGGCGGTAAACGAAGTATTGTTGAGCACACTGGCAACTTGCGGTGATGTGAACAGGAACGTTATGTGCAATCCCAATCCGTATCAGTCGCAGATCCATGAAGAAGTATATAAACTTGCGGGTGAGATAAGCAATTATTTTCTTCCGAAGACCACTGCCTATCATGAAATATGGCTGAATAAAGAAAAGGTGGCGGGTACTCCGGATAGGGAACCCTTATACCATCATACCTATCTGCCGAGGAAGTTTAAAATCGGTTTGGCCATTCCTGCCAACAATGATATTGATGTTTTTGCCAATGACCTTGGCCTGATCGCTATCGAAGAAAGTAATGAACTCAAAGGCTTCAATATCTGCGTAGGTGGTGGATTGGGAAGCACTTTTGGCAATGATGCCACGTATCCCCGATTGGCGGATGTAATAGGTTTTGCGCCGAAAGAAAAAATTTTAAAAGTGGCCGAAACGGTCATTGGAATCCAAAGGGATTATGGTAACCGATCGGACCGAAAACTATCGAGGTTAAAACACACCATCGATGACAGGGGGGTAGAATGGTTTGTAAATGAACTGAATGCCCGTCTTGGTTGGCACCTTGCCAATCCCCAGCCGTACCGATTCAAATCGAACGGAGATACATATGGCTGGCTTAAAGGAATCAATAATAAATGGTTCTATACCTTATTTGTGGAACATGGAAGAGTGAAAAATGAGGATAGCTCTACTTTAAAGAAAGCCTTGAGAGAAATAGCCCATATTCATACAGGCGATTTTCGGTTAACAGGAAACCAAAATCTCATTATTGGAAATGTAGATGAAAAAGATAAACAAAGTATTGAGGCCATTCTGGAGAAAAATGGAGTTAAAAACCATTCCAAATTAACGGGACTTCGCAAAAATTCTATGGCATGTGTGGCATTAGGCACCTGCGGACTTGCTTTTGCGGAATCTGAACGCTACTTGCCTTCCTTGATTGATAAGCTGGATGTAATACTACAGAAAAATGGTCTTGAAGCAGCGGAAATTACCATCAGAATGACCGGTTGTCCCAATAATTGTGCCCGCTCTTCGCTAGGAGAGATCGCTTTTGTAGGTCGTGCCATTGGACGCTACAATCTTTATTTGGGAGCTAGCCATAATGGCGACAGATTAAACACCCTCTATAAGGAAATGTTATCCGAAGAGGATATACTTGAGGAATTAGAGCCCATAATAGCAGCTTATGCCCAAGAAAGAGAAAAAGGAGAAAGCTTTGGAGACTATGTGATACGAAAAGAAATAGTTGAAGCAACAAGTCGCCCTTTACGAGTCCTTTCCTAATGAATATACTGTAGTAGCCAATATCCGGAATAATGTATTGAGGATATCCCATCGGTCTTGTCTTCCTTTTTTAGGATATACTCCTGTCATTTAGAAATTCGGGGATTTTGGGAATTTTATTTTTTTCTTTGCCAAGACAAAATTTTCAAGCATAGCCGTAGCTACGGTTTAAAATTTTAACGCCGTCAAAGGGAAAAAGAAAGGCACAAAAACCCGAATTTCTAAGTGGCCGGAATATGAAACTCCGGATTATATATTTTGCTTTTTTACAAACCGGAGAAAAGCAGACCTCTCTTATGAAAACAAAATTAAAAACCCCTCCAATTTAATTATGATAGTTTTGTCCGAATTAAAAAATAGTATCTTTGTGCCAAATTTGATTAAAAAATGTTTTCTAAAGCCTGTGAATACGGAATTAAGGGCAGTATCTATATTGCCATGCAGTCGTTGCAGGGCAGGCGGGTAAGCTTAAAGGAAATAGCCGAAAAAATCGATTCCCCCATGGCATTCACTGCAAAGATACTCCACCAATTGGCCAAGAACGATATACTAGTATCAACCAAAGGCCCTGCAGGAGGATTTCAGATTGAAAAGGAAAGGATAGATGAAATTAAGGTGGCCGATATTGTCTTTGCCATCGATGGCGAATCTATTTACGAAGGTTGTGGTCTGGGGCTTGATAAGTGTAATGCCAATAAACCCTGTCCGGTACATGACAAATTCGTGGTCATCCGTGATGAACTGAAACAGATGCTGCAAAATACCAGCTTGTTCGAGTTGGCCACAGGCCTGGAAGTGGGGCTGACGTATCTGAAAAGATAAAAATTTATATACAATTAAGATAAATTGGTCAAAATATCTTAATTAATGTAAACTCTGTAAATATGTAAGCCTTTTTTTGATGAAAAAAAAGTTACAACATTTGGTGGATATTCAACTTTTGGTAGATGTCTTTTATACTAAGGTAAGGCGTGATAATTTACTGGGTCCTATCTTTAATGGAGTGATCAGGGACAGATGGCCCGAGCACTTAAAAAAGATGTACACCTTTTGGCAAACCGTATTGCTGGGCGAACATACCTATTACGGCAACCCCTTTATGCCGCATGCTGATCTTCCCGTGGAAAAACAACATTTTGACCGTTGGATCGAACTGTTCTATCAAACTTTGGAAGAAGAGTTCGAAGGGGAAAAAGCGAATGAGGCCAAATGGCGCGCAACTAAAATGGCCGAAATGTTCCAATATAAAATAGCTCATTACAGAAATTCCGGTTCAAGACCTTTGATATGATGACAACCATAAAATATCCCTTGGCATTCGCATCCGTTTTCCTGTGGATCGGTTTTGTGGGCGCCATCAGTTTTATGGAGGCGTGGCTGAAATTCCGGGCGCCCGGTGTCACCATTCCGCTAGGCCTCGGCATCGGCCGTTTGGTGTTCAATGCGCTCAATAAGGTAGAATGGGTGTTGGCGTTGGTCATTCTTACCGATCTGATTGTGGCCAAAAGAGGTGTTTTTTCCACAAAGAACATATGCTATGGTATTCCGCTTTTAATTTTATTGGTGCAGACCATCTGGCTATTGCCTGCTCTTGATGCGCGGGCAGAACTCTTAGTTCAAGGTCATGAACCCGAAACTTCAAACCTTCACTTTTACTATGTCGGAATGGAGATGGTCAAAATTGTTAGCCTCCTTATCTTTAGTATCAAACTTTTTAAAACCTAGAAAAAGTCCGATACCCGGGATAAAACCAGCAAAGGTTTTTGTTAACCAAATTAGGCCGTTTGCACCGCTATACCACCATGCCGATCACTTCCTTCGATATCATGAAAGAGAGGATAAGGTTCGGAAAATGAAGAATTCATCTACAGAACTGTTTGAAAAATTGAATGAATTCGATTAACAGGTAGACATTGTTTGACCTGCCACTCCCCTCGTATTAAAATTGAAATGGGATAGGCAAAGAAGCTTAAAAGGATACAACAATTTGATCAAAATTTTATTTCTGATAATTTTGTCCGAATTAAATATTTACTTATATTTACATTGGATTTCGATGTCCGTCATCGGATAAAATGATAAAACGACCATAATATCCTTTAAGAGAGGGATAAAAATCCCAAAATAAAAACCGAAAAATACCTTAATAAGTACAATCATGCTAGTAATAAACAAACCCGAATTGACCCCAATAGAAATGGGAGATTCCATTAAAACCTTACAGGTCAAGGGCCTGGCCGGAATGATAATGCCCCCCCACCACAGCACCAAAGAAGCCGTAATCGTGGTGCAAGAAGGCCAGGCCCTATTAAAAATGCCCGAGAGCGACCACCTTCTGAAGAAGGGATCCACCTTTATTATTCCCGCCGGAAAGGAACACACGCTCACCATTCAAAAGGACTTTAAGGCCGTAGCTATTATGGCCGTCGATTCGGAAATCAATTTTATATAAAAAAACAAGTGTCTGCAAATACTCCTAATCGTCGAAAATAACATAAGACAGTAGCACCTAGGACTAGAGGAATTTCAGGACGACCTGCATCTGCACATCCATTTGCAAAACAATATCCTGTTCCCGAAGGCGGAAGAAATGGAGCTGAACACCTGAACCATACCACCTACCCGAACGATTAGGCGTCGGATAGAACGAAACGGAAAAAAAGAAGAACTTTAAATTTTCACCATGGACAAAGACCCTTATAAAATTAGAAAGAAGTTGTCGGTTTCGGGAAAGAACTTTGGCTACTACAGTCTTTCTGAACTCCAAAAACAGGGACATGGAATCGATAAACTTCCCTTCTCCATTCGCATCCTCTTGGAAAATGCGTTGCGGAACTACGATGGTTTTACCGTAACCAAAGAAAACATCGAGACCCTGCTAAATTGGCGCCCCGAGGCATCTGACAAGGATATTCCCTTTAAGCCCGCCCGGGTGCTGATGCAGGATTTCACGGGCGTCCCCGCCGTCGTGGATATAGCCGCGCTCCGTGCCGAGGTAGCCCGAAAAGGAAAAGATCCAGAAAAAATCAATCCCTTGGTCCCAGTAGATCTGGTCATCGACCATTCCGTACAGGTCGATTATTTTGGAACGGCCTATTCCTATGACCGCAATATGGAAGAGGAATACAAGCGGAACAAGGAGCGCTACCAGTTCTTAAAATGGGCGCAGAAAGCTTTTGATAATTTTAGCGTGGTTCCACCAGGCATGGGTATCTGCCATCAGGTAAATCTGGAATATTTCTCGAAAGGGGTCATTGAACGCAACGGCGAGCTTTTTCCCGATACCTTGGTGGGTACCGATAGCCACACGCCCATGGTCAACGGTATCGGAGTAGTGGCGTGGGGCGTTGGCGGCATCGAGGCGGAAGCGGCGATCTTGGGGCAGCCCCTCTATTTTATCATGCCCGAGGTGATCGGCCTTAAACTTACCGGAAAACTGCCATTGGGCTCCACGGCTACTGATCTGGTATTGAACATAGCCAATCTGTTGCGAAAACAGGGTGTGGTAGGGAAATTCGTGGAAGTTTTCGGTCCAGGACTTGACCATCTTTCGGTGCCGGACAGGGCGACCATCGGCAATATGTCCCCCGAATTCGGATGTACCGTTACCTACTTCCCCATCGACGACAAGACGCTGGAATATATGCGAAAAAGCAACCGCTCCGAAGAACAGATCGCCCTGGTGGAAACCTACTGCAAAGCCAATATGCTCTGGCGAGAAAACGAGGAAAAAATCGAGTATACCACGGTTGTTGAACTCGACGTTTCGACCATCGAACCTACCGTGGCCGGCCCCAAACGCCCTCAGGACAAGATACTTTTAAAAGATTTTAAACCCAAGTTCATCGACCTGCTGAGCCAATCCTTCGGACGGGAATATATCGAACAAAAAGATCGAGAAACGCTGCTTTCCGAAACAAGGTGGAAGAACGAGGGAGGCAATCAGCCCGTACACGTACCCACACAAATGGTACGGAAAGGTGCCGTCGAAACAAAGGAAAAAGACGGCCTCAAAACCGTTTGGATCGATCGAGACGACACTACCTTCATGCTCTCCGACGGTTCTGTGGTCATCGCCGCAATCACTTCGTGCACCAATACCTCGAACCCCTTTGTGATGGTCGGAGCCGGACTGGTGGCGAAAAAGGCACGTGAACACGGTATCGACGTCAAACCTTGGGTAAAGACTTCCCTTGCCCCGGGTTCTAAAGTAGTCACCGATTATTTGGAAAAAGCGGACCTGATGAAAGATTTGGAGGCCTTGCAATTCCATTTGGTGGGCTATGGCTGTACTTCGTGCATCGGCAATTCCGGTCCCCTACCCCCTGCCATTGCCAAAGCGGTCGACGAGCACGAGCTGGTGGTCGCTTCGGTGCTTTCGGGCAACCGGAATTTTGAGGCGAGGGTGCATCCACAGGTAAAAATGAACTTTTTGATGTCGCCGATGTTGGTGGTCGCCTACGCCTTGGCCGGTAGGGTCGATGTCGATTTGATTAACGATCCCATTAGTTACGATAGGAATTTACAACCCGTTTACCTCAAGGATATTTGGCCCACCGATGACGAGATCAATGAAATTCTGGCCCGTGTGCTTTCTCCCAAGGATTTTGCCAAAAATTACGGAGAGATATTCGAGGGTAACGAAATATGGAGGAATCTAGAAATTCCCGAAGGGAATCTGTACCATTGGGATGAAAATTCCACCTATATCAAGGAAATCCCGTTTTTCCGCAACATTTCGGCCGAAGCACCGGCTTTGGAGGATATAAAAAACGCCCGTGCCCTATTGGTCCTAGGCGACAGCATTACCACCGATCATATTTCGCCAGCGGGATCCTTTAACGAACATTCGCCCGCAGGGAAATATCTGATCGGTCGGGGCGTGGACAAGAAAGATTTCAACTCGTACGGTAGCCGTCGCGGAAACGACGAAGTCATGGTACGGGGCACCTTTGCCAACGTTCGCATCAAGAACAAACTGGCCGATAAAGAAGGCGGCTATACCCGCTATTTGCCGACGGGAGAACAAATGACCGTTTTCGATGCCTCCGTAAAGTACCGCAGTGACGAAACCCCTTTGGTAGTGCTGACCGGCAAGGAATACGGCAGCGGATCTTCCCGGGATTGGGCGGCAAAGGGTACATTTCTCCTGGGAATCAAATGCGTGCTGGCCGAAAGTTACGAACGTATCCACAGGAGCAACCTGGTAGGCCTCGGAGTGCTTCCCCTGCAATATAAAGATGGGGACACCGCAGAAAAATTGGGAATCAACGGCAATGAAACCTTTACGATAACTGGTATTTCCAAAGATATCAGGCCCTTGAAGGAAGTTCAAATCATAGCCAAGAACGACAAGGACAAAGAAATTAAATTCGGTGCCATTGCGCGGCTCGATTCCCTGATCGAAATCGAATATTATCGCAATGGGGGCATATTACAATATGTACTCCGACAGTTTTTAGAAAAATAAAATCAATAAAACCTACAATAAATTTAATCTATAAAACAAAAACACCGATAATGCAAACAGCATCTTTAAACAATAATGTTCAATACCACGAAAGCCGACCTACCGTACAGGTTTTACTAGAATCGGAAGCGGGAAAGGAAATTAGGATCGCTTTTAGGGAAGGTCAAGTAATGAAAAAACATAAAACACCCTTTCCTATAGTTGTCGAAATATTTGAAGGGAGCATCGATTTCGGGGTCAACGGAGATGTCCATACCCTAAATAAAGGAGATCTAGTCGCGCTGGAAGGCAATGTGCCCCACGATCTTATAGCCTTAAAGGATAGTATCGTTAGGTTAAGCTTAAATGGTGCGGATAAGGCAAAACGGGTTGAAGATGTAGCAAAAAATTCCGGATGAAAAATAAAACTATCTGTGAAATATTAAGAGACCCATCATGGGAAAGTTCAAATTAGATAATAATTAAAAAACACGCACTATGAAACGCACAGCAAACGCCGTTTGGAAAGGTTCCCTAAAAGAAGGGGAAGGGAAAATAACTACCCAAAGCAAGGTTTTGAACAATTCGCAATATTGCTTCAATTCTCGATTCGGGAATGGCAAGAGCACCAATCCCGACGAATTGCTCGCTGCCGCACATGCTGGATGCTTCGCCATGGCCCTGAGCCTGATCTTAGGAGAAGCCGGATTTACCCCTGACTCCCTCGAAGTTACCTCTGAGGTTACCATGGATGCGGACAAGCTAGAACTTACGGGCTCCCATTTGACACTCAAGGCGAATATACCGAACATCGACCAAGCAAAATTCGAGGAATGCGCCAATGCCGCCAAGGATAATTGTCCGGTCAGCAAGGCATTGAGCTTAAAAATAACTTTGGATGCAGTGCTTGAGTAAAAGAAATGATTCTTCCGCCGCCACCACTCCAAACCCGCCATGCCTATTCTACCTCTCGATAGCAATATTCATAATAAACAGCAACGCATTATCGCACTTTGGTTACTGACCGGAGTCTTTATGATCATCATTCAGGTGTTACTGGGAGGCATTACCCGGCTCACCGGTTCAGGACTATCCATAACCAACTGGGATCCCATTATGGGCCTTGTTCCGCCCCTTACCCATGAAGATTGGTTAGCAGCTTTTCAAAAATACCAGCAAACGCCGCAGTCTCAGCTTGTAAATTCAAATTTTACACTTGCCGATTTTAAGGAAATCTTCTTCTGGGAGTGGTTTCATCGCTTTTGGGCCCGGCTTTTAGGCTTCGTTTTTAGTATTCCCTTTGTTTTCTTTACCGTTAAAAAATGGTTTACCCGCTCGATGGTCAGACCAATGGTTATTCTATTTCTTCTGGGTGCGCTACAAGGGCTGATAGGGTGGATAATGGTGGCCAGTGGGCTGTCAGGCAACAACACCAGCGTTAACTATTATAAACTGGCCGTGCATTTTATCTCCGCCATGGTCCTGCTCTGCTATACCCTTTGGTTTGCCCTTACTTTGCTTTTAGCCGAACGCCAAAGAACTTATGCCCCAGGCCTTCGTCGTTTTACCATATTTATTTTGGTCTTGTTGGGAATCCAATTGACTTATGGAGGTTTTATGGCAGGGTTACACGCGGCACTTGTGGCCCCTAACTGGCCCGGTGTAAATGGACGCTTCTTTCCCACCAATCTGCTTGGCGGCGGGGCATGGTGGAAGGAGCTCACCGGCTCTAGGATTGCCGTACAATGGATCCACCGTGGATTGGCCTACCTTTTGGTTATTTGCGTGTTGGTGTGGTGGCGGAAGGTTAGGAAAACCGATGGATCAAAGCCGTTGTTCGGCTTTTCGATCGTTCCGGTGCTGCTGGTATTTCTTCAATTTATCCTGGGAGTCCTGACCGTACTGAACAGCACCTCCCACATCCCCGTCTATCCCGCGGTGCTACACCAATTTAATGGGATGTTGCTGCTGATCGCCTTGTTCATTTGTCTGTTTCTTTTGAAGAGGAAAACCACCACACTTCCCCAATCCGCTGGCTAACTGGTAGCATTCTATTATGGGCTTCTAAGATACAATATTTTCATCGATTTTTATTTCGGATAGTTTTGTCCGAAATAAATAATTACCTATCTTTACATAGGATTTCGAAGTGTGCGTTCGTTGAAGTTATAAAAACACCATCGGTATGTCGAGGAAGGGATTCCTGTACTCAAACAATACCTGAACAGGATAAACAAGGTACACGGCACCGAACATCGCGAACTACAACCGATACACGACATTTTTATCGTAAGTGGCGGTGAATTGGCCATGCATATGAAGAAAGAAGAACTGATACTCTTCACGTACATACGTAAAATTATCAAGGCGAAACAGAGTGGGGAAACTTTGGCCAAACCCAGGTTCGGCACGGGCAAAACTCCATACAGACCATGATGCACGAGCACGACAACGAATGGGAGCATTTCCGAGAGATCGGATAAAAAAATTAATTCTTATAAAATTGAGAATATGGACGACGAATCACTTTTTCCAAAAACCACAAAAGAACTATTAGATAAAAAAGCGGCCCTGGCCCCTGATAACATCGATGCCTGGCGCAATTTTAGCAAAACTGTGTTCAAGGCGGGCGCACTGGACGAAAAAACAAAGCAACTGATTGCCGTAGCAGTAGCGCACGTCACCCAATGTCCGTATTGCATTAAGGCCCATACCCCGATGGCAATGCGTAAGGGTGCTAGCAAACAAGAAATCATGGAAGCTATTTGGGTAGCCGCCGAAATGCGTGCGGGGGCCGCCTACGCCCATGCAACAATTGCCATGGAAGCCATGGAAAAACAAGGCTGAAAATAATAGGAGGATTGGAAGCATGAACCTGTACGAAAAAATAGCGATTGTAACCGGTGCCGGTAAGGGTGTGGGCGCAGCTATTTCCGTTGCTTTGGTCGCCAAAGACACCACAGTTTACGGACTGGCCCGAAATGGAGATGACCTAAATTCGCTTCAAGGAAAGTTGGGCGAAAAGTTTGTTCCCGTTCCTATTGATGTTAGCGACCAAAAGGCAATTTACTCATGGATAGTGGACACTTTTTCAGATGGGCATTCCCCTGACATCCTGATCAACAATGCAGGGGTCGGTCATTTTGGAAAAATCGACGAGCTGACGTTGGATCAATGGCATGCGATGATCAACACCAACGTAAACGGACTTTTTTACGTGACCTCGCAGATCGTGCCGTTCATGAAGCGTAATAAAGATACCTGCCATATCATCAATATAGGTTCTATTTTAGGAAAAACGGCGAGGTCCGAGGGATCGGCCTACTGCCTTACAAAATATGGTGTTCAAGGCTTTACCGAGGCACTGTTCCGAGAATTGCGATCCGATAAGATCAAGGTAAGTTGCGTAAATCCCGGATCTATTGCAACCCATTTTTTTGCGGACTCCGGGATAGAACCACACGATAATATGATCCAACCAAAAGACTTGGCCAATCTTATCGTCAATATCCTGGAAACGCCTGATAATCTGCTCATCGATGAGCTAACGCTGCGACCCCTGATACCAAAACTATCGGATTGATTGCCTTTTTGGAGGATTTATAAATGGGAAAAGATTCCCGTCTTCACGGGAATGACAAATAAAAAGTTGTAACCATGAACAAGATAAAAATAAAACGAATCTATGACGACCCGTCCAAAGATGACGGCTACCGTATTTTGATAGATCGCATCTGGCCAAGGGGAGTATCCAAAGAAGATGCTAAACTCGACGCTTGGAACAAGGATATCGCTCCCTCCGATAAACTAAGAAAATGGTTCGATCACGATCCGGACAAGTTCGATGAATTTGCCAAAAAATACCGGAAAGAACTCGATGACAAAAAGGAAGATTTGACAGAAATCCTGAAGAAAGCTGAAGAACAAACGATCACACTATTATATGGAGCAAAGGATACAGAACATAATCAGGCGGTCGTATTACAAAACGTATTGAAGAACTAATACTTGGAAATAATTAAAATAATTTAGTGAACGCTAATACCAAAAAGATGGATTTCATTGAAAACCTGGTACACTTTTTTAGTAAGCCGAAAGAGGAAACCGAAGGTAAGAGCCCTGAAGGCACTTGCCCGGTTTGTTGGGGCTATCAGGAATACGACCACAAAATACGTCGATTGTTCAAGGACAAACAAATCGATGTGAACAACCATCGCGATCAATATATGAAGGTCCAAAAATTCATGGTCGAACATATTGACGGAATACGTTTAAAACAAGGCAAAATCAAGGAATGTCCCAACTGCGGTCACAAGGAAAAATCGGATAAGGATCAGTCGTCCGAACAATTGAAAAATTAAAGAGTATGGAAACAAAAAAACCGATCAAAAGAAGCAAGAATCTACAACCGCTCAGTCGCGACCACCACCACAGTCTGCTTTTGTGTTGGAAAATACGGACGGGCTTTTCGAAGGACATAGCGGTGGAGAGGATCAAATGCTATGCCGACTGGTTTTTCGAACATCATATCGAACCCCATTTCGAAATGGAGGAAAAACACCTATTTCCCGTTTTGGGAAACAGTAACGAACTGATCAAAAAGGCGACTGCGGAACACCGAAGACTACGGCGACTTTTTAAGGATACGGATGATATTTCGAAATCCCTGAGCCTTATCGAAGAAGAACTGGAACGGCATATCCGCTTCGAGGAACGGGTGCTGTTTAACGAAATTCAAAAAGCGGCTTCCAAAGAACAATTAAAAACAATTTTAAAACTACATAGCGATGAAAAATTCAGAGACAATACCGATGACGAATTCTGGACATAGAAACAAAGAAAACAGCCTACTAAGGTTATACAATAGCTTGCTGGCCGAATTTGGAAGGATGAAATTGGGCTACGAAACTTTGGCACTTTTAGCTCAGAGTTGCCTTGGCGGGATAGCCGCCATGTTGGTACTTAAGAACGATACTTTCCCGGCCTTAAAAATAACAGAACTTTTTTTCGTGACCCTGTTGGCTATGGGCTTTAATGCCGCGGTCTTGGTCAATCTGAAATCCAAGTTGGCCTTTAACATACTAATCACCAGTGTGCTTTTCAGCATTCTTATGATCGTCGTAAACCTGTAGTGATTTCATGCAATCGAACTGGAACGGATTCTATGGCACCCCAAAGTTACTGTTTTACCTATTTTAATGAGTTCGGAGAAGAATGCGAAGCGCATTTCAAAACCAATGAATACCATAGCCTAATGGAACTGCTTTTCGATAAATATATCGAGGATTGGGGTGACTGCAAGGGCCGGGCATGGTGTGGCACTTGCCATATACAGATTATTAAAGGTTCGATCAACGAAAAAATGGACGCTGATGAAAAGCATACTCTTTCAAAAATCGGGAACGCCACAGCAAACAGTCGGTTGGCCTGCCAGATTCCCGTCAATGCAGCGTTGGATAATGTCGTTTTTAAGATTTTAAAGGATGACAGTGTTTGATTCACTTAATGAATCTGGCTTTATCGAAAAAAAGACGCCTGTTTTTGTAACCTTTCGCTTGTTCTGCACTCTATTTAAGTACACATGCATGTATTAAACAATTCCGCGGCACCTTGTCAACAATGGAAAATTCGATTTACAATGTCACTCTCTGATCGTTCAAAATTGGTTACCCCACCCGAGATGGGTACGATCCCTAACGGTCGAGCGACTATAATCTCAGAAAAAATTCTCCCTTTAGTCCAGATAACTAACGCCAGAGGTGAAGATTTTTTCGGCTTTTAAATCCAAATTTCTCAAACTGGGATGAAAACGGTTAATCATGTTCATTTACTTTAAAATATCTTAATTGCTACTTAAGTAGCAGTTCAGGTCGTTAAAAGCCAATACCTTGTTACTGCAATATATTATTAACAAAAAAATGTATTATTAACTTAAATCAAAGTATCATGAAAGCATTAAAGAATACCTCGATGGCACTTTTATTTGTGGCTGCCCTATGGGCCATGCCCGCAATTGCACAGAGTTCAAGCACTCCCCAACTCACCGACCCTGAGATTGCCTCGGTGGCCGTAACCGCCAATCAGATCGACGTTGACTACGGAAATATCGCCTTGAAAAAGGCAAAGAATGCAGATAACCTGAAATTTGCCCAGACGATGATCGATGATCATACCTCAATCATTGAACAAGCGGTGGCACTCGCAAAAAAATTGGGAGTAACGCCAAAAGATAATGCGGTTACCCAAAGTTTGTTGGATGGGGCCAAAAAAATGAAAAAGACCTTAAACAGTAAAAAGGGAAAGACCTTTGACAAAGCCTATATTGACAACGAAGTGAGCTATCACGAAGCGGTAATCTCCACCATTAAAGACGTCTTGATCCCCCAGACACAAAATGCAGAGCTAAAAAATCTGCTTCAAAGTGTTATGCCGCTATTGCAACATCATTTGGAAATGGCCAAAACCGCACAGTCAGACCTCTAAAAACACACGACATGAGGACACGTGGAATATGGAAAGTCTTACCGTTGTGCGCAATCGGCCTGTTGTTTCTCTTCAACAGTTCTTTCATCGGAGACGGAACGGCGGGAACCCTACCATCGCCAACGGTTAAGCGCGACATAAAGCAGAGCATGCCCCCAAAGGCAATTGATACCGTAATCATCAAAGGCATGGTGTTCAATCCCCAAGAGCTGCACGTACATAAGGGAGACACCGTGGTATGGATAAACGAGGATATAGTGGCGCACAACGTTACGGATTCCCCTGGAAATAAATGGACCTCGGGTACTTTGGCACGGGGCAGTTCCTGGAAAAAAAAGATAGACGAAACCTTCGATTATTATTGCAGCATCCACCCCACCATGAAAGGAAAGATAATCGTGGAACCGTGAAGGAAAGGAATAGTGATGGATTCCTTCGATTGCCGAAACGACCGTTCCGACTAATAAAGCGGAACGGCCGTTATTACCGTAAATGACATTCGGATTACTAAACGGTTTTTTTAAGCTAATTCTGTAACCCCGTTTTGGGTATCTTGTAACTGATAAAGTACCTGCTAAGAAGATGAATCCATCACAAACTATCGGAAAGTTGTCCGAATCGGAAATAATTTTGCGTGTAGTATCCAGGGGAACTGAATTGTACGAAGCAATCATCCATCTGGAAGAAATCTTTGAATTCAACCTGATTTACTGTGATGAGTGTGATAAGATGGTAGAACGGGTAATGAGGGCCATTCGGGAACAGGTAACAAGTAAATAATAATTCACATTTGAAAAACAAGTAATCGATTATGGGAAGACCTGCCACAAAACCCACTAAGTTAAAAGACGGGTATTATATCGAAGTCCGCAGCAAGAACCAAAAAACGGGAATAAAGCTTTTTAGGAAGTCCAAAAGCCAGTTGCTGCTCGCCATAGAAGAATATAAAAAGACCAAAGACGTAATCGTTCTTGGCAAATTGAGCAACGGAAAAATGGAAAGCATATCCGACTTTTGAACTCCTTTTATGCTGATATGAAAAATAAGGGGAGAGTCTTGAAATAAAGGGATTCTAATCCAGTTCGGAAACAATAGTTAACCTATAAAAATTTGATATCATGAAAATGCAACCCGTTAAAATAAAATCGATCGATCACGCCACTCACGACGTATTGAAAATCGTTACCGAAAAACCCGAAGATATCAACTTTGTCCCGGGCCAGGCCACTGAAATTTTTATCGACAAGACCGGGTGGGAAAACGAGGGCAGACCTTTTACCTTTACCTGTCTTCCCGAAGAGGACCATCTCGAATTTATGATAAAGACCTATCCTGACCGTAAAGGTGTTACCAATGAGCTCTTAAAACTACAAAAGGGCGATAATTTGATATTGAACGACATATTCGGGGCGATCAACTACAAGGGTGAAGGTACGTTCATTGCCGGAGGTGCCGGTGCTACCCCTTTTATATCCATTTTTAGGGATTTAAAGGCAAGGAATAAACTTGGCAATAACAAACTCATCTTTGCCAACAAAACAAAAGCGGATATCATTCTAGAACAGGAATTCCAGGAAATGCTGGGCAAAAACTTTATCAATATCCTATCGAGAGAGGAAAACGAGAAATATGCACATGGGAAAATTACAGAAGCGTTTATCAGGGAAAACACTGGCGATTTAAAAGGCTATTTTTATGTGTGCGGCCCGCCGCCCATGATGGACGCTGTGGCAAATCAATTAGCCAGTTTGCAAATACATGAAAATAGGATTGTTAAAGAGGAATTTTAATAAACGTCGGAAATACAGATAGCTGATCAAGAAGGATAGATACCATGATTGAGTCCGGACAAAACAAGACAATTTGGACCATCGGGCATTCGACCCGAACCATAGACGAATTTATAGGAATGCTAAAGTCCTTTCAAATTACGCTGGTGGCCGACATCAGAAGATTTCCCGGTTCAAGAAAGTATCCCCATTTTAACCAAGAGGCCCTGCAAAGTTCATTGGGGGAAAACAATATCGAATATCTGCATTTTGAGGCCTTGGGCGGACGAAGAAAGGTACGGCCCGACTCCGTTAACACCGCTTGGCGCAACGCGTCTTTTCAAGGTTATGCGGATTATATGGAAACTCCTGTTTTTAAGGACGCAATGGGCGAACTCGAAGCAGTCGCATTGAAACAGCGTACGGTTTATATGTGCTCGGAAGCCGTATGGTGGCGCTGTCACCGTTCCATGGTTTCCGATATCTTAAAATTCCGGGGATGGAAAGTGAACCACATCATGGGAGTCGGTAAAGAGACCGAACACCCCTATACCGGTCCCGCAAAAGTTAAGGGGAACCAGCTGACGTATGAAGCGGGATAGGTGCGGAATAAATCGCTTTGATCATCCTTCTTTTCCAGGAAAAATTTAGCATTTAAATTACGAATTATGAACAGATTATTGGAATTATCAAAACAGGGCCAAAGCATTTGGCTCGATTTGCTGAACCGCAAGATTATGAACTCCGGCGAACTGCAAAAGCTGATCGATGACGATGGTCTCGGCGGCTTGACCTCGAACCCATCCATTTTTGAAAAAGCGATTGGAAATGGTTCCGACTACGATGCCGATATCGCAACGCTCGCCCAAACGCAAGATGACAACGAATCCATCTTTTTTGGCTTGGCCGTAAAGGACATACAACGGGCCGCAGATCTTTTCAGACCGGTATATGACAAAACCCATGGCGAAGATGGTTTTGTAAGTTTGGAAGTTTCCCCGCTCCTCGCCCGCGATACGGAAGGCACGATTGAACAGGCGAGGGAACTATGGAAAAAAGTGGACCGCAAAAATGTCATGATCAAAATCCCAGGTACCGTGGAAGGCCTTCCCGCAATTCGTAAATGTATTGGCGAAGGAATCAATATCAATATAACCCTACTTTTCGGCCTGCCCCGGTACGGGGAAGTAATGGAAGCCTATCTCGGTGGTCTCGAAGATAGGATCGAGACCAATAAACCCATTGATCAAATTGCCTCCGTAGCCAGTTTTTTCCTAAGCCGTATCGATGTAATGGTCGATTCCCTTTTGGAGGAAAAAGGACTGAAAGACCTAAAAGGCGAGGTTGCCATCGCTTCCGCAAAAAAGGCCTACCATATGTGCCAAGAGGTGTTTACTAGCGACCGGTTTAAAAAGTTGGAAGCAAAGGGAGCAAAACCACAACGGGTGTTATGGGCCAGTACCAGTGCCAAAGATCCTTCCTTCAGGGATGTTAAATATGTGGAGGCGTTAATTGGTAGGAATACCATCAATACCTTGCCTATGGATACCCTAGACGCATTTCGAGATCATGGACAGGTAACGAACGACCTGACCGAAAATTTGGACAAAGCTACCGAAGTGCTACGTCGATTAAAAGATAACGGAATTGACCTTGACCAGATAACTCAAAACTTGGAGAATGAGGGAATCGAAAAATTCAATACCTCTTTTGATGCTCTTTTAGAAAAAATCGAGTCACAAAAGCAAAAAACGCATCCTTCACATACATCTGGGTAAAACAGCTTTATGGTCAGGTTTTTATCATGAAGAAATTATTCCTTCTTAGAAACATTTTGAAGCGTAGCCCCGAAGCGTCGGGGCTATGTTTAACCCCTAATGGAAGCGTCAGGATTAATGCTACATTTGAAAACAGTCTTTCAGACAAGGGAGCTTTATGCGCATAAAACCGCAGTAGCAGAGTCTTTTATTTTAGGCCCCTCAAATGATAGGAGCAGCCGTTTTAATTTTCCGGTTTGGAAATCAGAATATCCACTTCCAGATATTTCTCTTTCAAAAGGCTTAAGGCAAACGCAGCTGCGGATGCACTGAAAACGGAATAATCAAAAACGCTTTTTATGCCTATCGAAAATGTCATCGACAGAGCAAAGGCCAACAATAGCAATCCGCTCAATTTTGCAAACAGTTCCGTTTTAAATCCGATCAACAAAAAAATTGCAAAGATTACCTCTGCCGCCGTCGCGACTCCTCCCAATATGGGTATTATAAAATCGGGCATCCATGGATTTATCATTGCGGTGTATTCGACAAAACTGTCCCAATTGCCCCAAGCGGAGACTTCCTTGGACCATATCCCAAACCTATCGGCGACCGCCGACAAAAACCCTATGGAAAGGGCCAACCGCAAAAATAATTTTATCGTTTTGGCGAACATAATCGTTGTTTTCACCGCTTTGGGCTTAGGGTTTGTCTAGAAATAAGCGGTAATTTGAAATGCACCGTTCACATCAATATAAACAAACCGATAATTTCAGAGGATTATCGTAATACCATCAGATATTTTTAATACTTGGGATGATACCACTTCGCAAGGTACTAAGTATTGGTATCGGTATGGTGCATTTCTTCTCCGGTAGCGGCAAGTTTTAAAACAATATCGGAAAAGTGTGTAAAAGTTCCGTCTTCATTTTAACAATCCCTTTCCACTTGACTTGGACTTTTTTTGTTTATAAAGTAGCATAACTATTAAGCTCAAGGGAAACAAAAGACTTCCTATGGTCAAAACTTCAAAATATCCATTGAAAATAGAAAAACCCTGCCAAGCGGCTATTCCTTTATAGAAAATCAATAGTTCCGTAACCACAAATCCCGAAAAGTACACGAAATAGGCTTTTCTGGATATCTGCATCAACTTAAAATAATCCAGCAAAAAGAAAAGAGCTAGGCTTACCACGCCCAAAAATGTCAAATGTAGGTAGCCGATGGTAAAATCCAGCACAGTTGCGGCCAAGTTGGCGAAATAGGGAATGGCCGTAAGCAATTGCAGCATCATTTTTATGAACAACAGTATCGCCACTGTTTTTAGCACGTTCCATTGCCATTTAGAGAGCATGGATCTCAACGTGATGCGGAAAGGAAATACAAACCGAAGCAGCCATATCAAGGCGTAAAGTTGAAAGACCCCTCCTATCCCACCGATTAAATATAGAAGTAGTGGTGGTTTGGTAAACAGCGCAGATAAAAAGAAGGATAGAACTATCCCAATATTAAGACTCCAAAAAAACTTTTGAAAAGTGCTTTTCGAAGGTTGCATCTGCCATTCTTCAAACAAATGGAAAAAGAGCCCGACTAGAGCCAAAATCATCCATCCATTATAGAGAAAATGCAGATAGAAATAGATGGCCAAACGATACCAAACAGACTCCGCCCCCAGAATGTTCATGATAGCACCCAAAGCCCAAGGCCCCAAACTGGAAAGCACCAGATACCAAAGGGCGGCCTGAATGCACCTATAGGCGTTCGTTTTTTTTAATTCCGGCTTGGCATGCTTCGCGAAAAACCAAAAGAACCAGTACGATGCGAATAGGAAGAGGGTCGAAAAAACGATGGAAAAAAGTGCATAACCGGTAAACGGAAAGGTAAACAGCATGCCCACGAGACTTATCTGCGTAAACCAAAAAATAGAACTGTACTTTCTGTCCATCAACGGACTTTGTACGAACAACTTGTATATCAAGGTTGTCAATGCCAGGTACACCCAACCCAACAGGGCGATATGCGAATGGGTATGGACAAAGAATTTATACGTGATGGACAATTCGACCAAAGGAAAAGATCTTAGCAGTACGCCCAACAGGGCGGCCATTATAAAATAGGCCAATGCGATGTTAATATGAGGTTTTAAATCTTTCATTTTCGGAAGCGCAATTTAGGAAAACAAAGGGACATGCCACTTTCTCAACAAGTTAGATAAAACCTATGGGCAACAAATGCAGAAAAACCTGACAAATATCATATTCTAAGGCTTTTTTTCTTCGGTATTTTGCAACTGCGAATTGCAAAAATTTCATATGCACCAGACCAAAATAAAAGTGTTGCTTATTCTTCTATGTTTGACTACGAAGGGAAACGCACAACTTACCGTCGATGCCGAACTGCGGCCCCGCTTTGAATACCGGCATGGCTTTAAGACCCTTTTTCCCGATAACGAAGATCCGGCCGCATTTGTCTCGCAACGTACACGTTTGAATACCGGTTATCAGACCGAAAAACTAAACGTATATCTGAGCCTTCAAGACATTAGGGTCTGGGGCGATGTACCCCAATTGAATACTTCGGACAATAACGGCCTAAGCGTACACCAGGCCTGGGGGGAAATCTTGTTCAACGAAAATTTTTCGTTGAAGCTGGGCCGACAAGAAATTGCATATGACGACCAGCGTATGATGGGAAGTGTGGGCTGGGCACAACAGGCGAGAAGCCATGATGCCGCACTGTTAAGGTTCAATGATGAAAAATTCAAGTTCGATTTGGGCTTTGCATTCAATCAGGATGCTGAAAATATTACGGGTACGACTTTGACGACCCCAGGCACCTACAAGAGCATTCAATATGCTTGGCTGCATAAAGATTGGCAAAACTTTCAGGCCAGTTTCCTTTTTTTGAACAATGGAATACAATTTAGCGATGAAATCGATTCCGATAACGATGAAACCAGATACTCCCAGACCGTTGGAAGCCATTTAAATTCCGAACTAGGGGCGGTCGGATTAATTTTCAATGGCTACTACCAATTCGGGAAGGATGTCGCCAACAACGACCTAAGCGCCTATTTGCTGGCGTTGGAAGCCAATTACAAGCCGTCACAACCCTGGACCCTGACCCTTGGCGGCGAACTTCAAAGCGGCAATGACAACGGTACACCTTCCAACGGAGACAATAATGCCTTTACACCCTTTTATGGCACCAACCATAAATTCAACGGGTTGATGGACTATTTCTACGTAGGAAACCATGCAAATACTATCGGGATTTTGGATTTTTATGCCAAGACCAAGCTGGTCTTGAACCAAAAATCGAATGTGTTCTTAGCCTTGCACAACTTTATTTCCCCATCGGAAATTGCACCGAATGTGTCGAGCCAATTGGGTACGGAATTGGATCTTGTGTATTCGTATACGCTTGATAAAAACATCGCATTTTCCGGCGGATATTCCCATCTCTTCGCCACCGAGGGCATGGAAACGATCAAAAACAATTTTGACGGCAACACCAACAATTGGGGCTGGGTCATGGTTACCGTTAAACCGACCTTGTTCTCCAATGCCGACGAATAGATAGCCTATGGAAAGCCCAACGATCGACACAAAAAACATCTACTATCCACCGGGAGGCATGCTCTTGTGGATCGTTATTTTTCTAGAGTTGATCACTTTTGGCATGGCCTTGGTCGCCATGGTCTATAGCGGCAAACAGGAACCCGAAGTCTTTCACACCTCCCGGTTATTGCTAAATCCGGTCTATGGCACAATAAACACGCTTTTCCTTTTGACAAGCGGATTTTTTATGGCCGTCTCCGTGCAAAAGCTCAAGGCAGGGGAAAGAAAGAAATCCTTAAAATTTTTAACGGCGACCATGTTGTTCGGACTGCTCTTTTTGGTCGTGAAATCGGTCGAATACAGTTCAAAAATCGACGCCGGACTGGGGCTTGGGTACAATAACTTCTTTACCTACTACTGGTTGCTGACCCTGTTTCATGTTATACACGTCATTGTCGGGCTGATCATTTTGGCATCCGTTTATTTTGGATTAAAGAAAGAAAATTCCTCGACAAAAATGGAGGATGTAGAGGCGAGTGCTGCCTTTTGGCACATGTGCGACCTGATTTGGCTGTTGCTGTTCCCCATAATTTATTTGCTCTTTTAAAATGGACAAACGCACACTATATACATGGATACTATTGTTGGTCTTTACGGTACTTGCAGGCGTCCTTTCGGACACAGTCCAAAAATATGCCGTGGTGGGGATCTTGATATTGTCCGCTATAAAATTTATGGGTGTTGCCTTTGAATTTATGGACTTGAAAGTTGCCCATAATTTTTGGAAAATCGCCGTTATGGCCTATTTACTGGTCTTTATGGGAATCGTCCTGATTATAATCTGAGCCTAAGAATCAATAAAACAACGAATACCTAGTATAATTTAATCGATAAAAAATGACAAAATCACATTCTTTCCACATCCCTGTAATGGGAATTGGATTTACGATCGACACACCCTTAAAGGTTTCCCGGTTCGGGATCGACTCCGTAATTTCCTTGGTCGATGACATCCTTTTGGAAAAACTGCGGCAGATGTACTGCGGAAAATTTGAGATTCCGTATACCGAAATCACAGATAAAATGGAAGATTTCAGAGCGAAACGGATCACTTCGTATCTGGATCTAATCCAAGAACTCGCCCAAAAGAAATTCGAGGAATTCAAAACCTCGACAGTCGAAACTGCGAACGACATCAAGGAATATTTCAATAGGCTGCCTGATACATCGACCTTTAAACAAGAGTTCGAGCGGTTGACCAAAGATTATTTTAATCTTGAGGAAATCGGTACTTGGGTCAAGGCGCACATGCCCCTGGGCAGTATCGACGTAAACATCATGACCAAGGTCGATAAGGACAATTATATCAAAAAGGAAAAACTGGCTCCCGAATTTAACGATGCCCATGCCGCGTTACGAGGGTTTGCCGAAAGCGGCCTGAATTCGTCCGTAATTCTTTCCGCGGGCATGAACCCCAGACTGTACAGCTATTTGGAACAGTTCGATGATTTTTATCCCGATGCCGACGGCAACCTTAAAAAGAAAATCGTTTTGAAAGTCAGCGACTACCGTTCCGCTTTGATTCAAGGCAAGTTCTTGGCCAAAAAAGGGATTTGGGTATCCGAATATCGCATCGAATCGGGACTCAACTGTGGCGGCCATGCCTTTGCGACCGACGGTTACTTGATGGGGCCGATCTTGGAACAGTTCAAAGCTAATAAAGAAGCATTGATCACCGAAGTGCACCAATTGATGGTTGCGGCTCTAGAGCAGAAAGAACGTGACATTCCCAAAATGCCCTTGCCCTTAAAAATTTCGGCCCAGGGCGGTGTAGGAACTTCCGAAGAACACGATTTTATTATGGATCATTACGAAGTCGATTCCGTGGGTTGGGGCACACCGTTTTTGCTGGTTCCCGAAGCTTCGACGGTAGATAAGGTAACTTTGAACCAATTGGTGGCAGCCAAGGAAGACGACCTTTATTTGAGTAACATTTCGCCTTTGGGCATTCCCTTCCATAGTTTAAGGGGAAATACCAAGGATTTGGAAAAAGAGAAGAATTTGGCCAAAGGAAGGCCAGGCAGCGCCTGCCCCAAAAAGTTCGTCGCCCTGAACAAAGAGTATAAAGAGGAAGGCCTTTGTACCGCCTCGCGCCAATACCAACATCTAAAATTGCAAGAACTGGAAAAGGAATCCGTTTCTTCAGAGGAATATCAACTACGGTACGCCAAGATCACGGAAAAGTCCTGTACTTGCGTAGGGCTGGGCACATCGGCCCTATTGGCTTACGGATTGGATACCAAAACCGAGGGCGAAGGCGTTTCGATCTGTCCAGGACCAAATATGGCCTATTTTTCAAAGATCGCCACCCTATCTGAAATGCTAGACCATATTTACGGAAGGTCTAACCTTATTTCCCGAGTCGATAGACCCAATATGTTCGTCAAAGAACTTTCCATTTACCTAAAATACCTAGAAGATCAAATTGCGGAAACCCGCAGGGCGTTTACTGAAAAACAAAGGAAATATTTCTTGAATTTCGCCCATAATTTAAACGAGGGAATCGCCTATTACGAAACCCTTTTTACAAGCGTTACGGAGTTCAAAACGGCTAAAGCGAAAATTTTATATGATTTTCTCTGCGGTAAAGATGCATTGGAAGCGTTGGTCATGGAAATCGAGGGACTTGAAATTGCCAAAGCATAAATACAAAACATGACAAGTGTCATATTTTAGCATAAAAGGCCACATTACCTTTGCGCATAATAAAGGGTAAAATTATGTTTTTATCTTTAAAACAACTAAAATTTATATAAAAATGAAATCTAATCAACCAAAATCAGCAGTATTGCTATTCACGGTAGCCTTGTTGCTATTTCTTTCCTCCTGTAAGGATAACGAAAATAAGGAAATTGCCAGTGCTGACATACCGGCCACGGTAGAAATGAAGGCCATTTTGACCTCGCCGCCCAACGTGCCGCCTCCGACAGGAAAAAGAAAAGCCAAAAAACTGATCGTCGATATGGAGATTCTCGAACAGGAAGGCGAAATGACCAATGGGGTAAAGTATATGTACTGGACATTTGGCGGTACCGTACCCGGAAGTTTTATCCGTACCAAGATCGGCGATGAAGTGGAATTCCATCTTAAAAACCATCCCGATAACAAATTGCCGCACAACATTGACCTTCATGCCGTTACAGGCCCAGGTGGTGGAGCGGAATCTTCTTTTGTTGCTCCCGGCCGTGAAAAGGTGTTTTCCTTTAAGACCCTGAATCCAGGGCTTTATGTCTACCATTGTGCCACGGCACCGGTGGGGATGCATATCGCAAACGGTATGTACGGATTGATTTTGGTAGAGCCCGAAGAGGGCCTACCCGATGTGGATAAAGAATATTACATCATGCAAGGCGATTTTTATACCAAGGGCGATTATGGAGCTCGTGGCCTACAACCCTTTGATATGCAAAAAGCCGTGGATGAAGATGCCGATTATGTCGTGTTCAACGGTAAGGTTGGTGCCATGACCGGCGATAACGCCATTACGGCAAATGTGGGTGAAACCGTGCGTCTTTATGTGGGCAACGGAGGGCCAGGTCTCGTATCTTCCTTTCATGTAATCGGTGAAATTTTTGATAAGGTACGGGTTGAAGGTGGTGATTTGATCAATGAAAATATACAGACCACCTTAATCCCAGCTGGCGGTGCGGCGATCGTAGAGTTCAAGGTCGATGTACCCGGAAGCTTAATATTGGTGGACCATTCTATTTTTAGGGCGTTCAACAAAGGTGCCTTGGCCATGCTTAAAGTAAGCGGCGAGGAGAACAAGACCATCTATTCGGGAGAAATAGAAGAGGGTATTTATTTGCCCGAAGGTGGAGGCATCCAAAAAATGCCGATCAAAGACGGCATGGAAGGAGGCGAGATTCCCGCCAAATCGATGGGGGAACGTATGGAATTTGGCAAGGCCCGTTATATGCAGACCTGTTTCGCTTGTCATCAGGCCGAGGGACAAGGGGTGTCGAACGCGTTTCCACCCTTGGCGAAATCAGATTATCTGAACGCCGACGTGACCCGTGCGATAGATATTGTACTGCATGGCAAGACAGGGGAAATAACGGTTAACGGAGAAAAATACAACAGTGTTATGACTGCTCAGACCTTGACCGACGAAGAGGTGGCTAACGTGCTTACCTATGTGTATAATAGCTGGGGGAATTCAAAAAAAGAAGTTACCCCTGAAATGGTAAAATCCGTTCGGAGCGGTAAATAAACAAAGACAAGCACTATGGGTTCCTTTCTTAAAACCATTTTTATGTTGATCTGTTTCGCTGCCTTTATTACGCTTGAAGCGCAAGAAAATATGGTAAACGTAAGCGGAGGAACCTATATTCCCCTGTACGGTGTTGATTCTACCGCCGTTACCATCGATGATTTTTCCATGGATGTTTATCCGGTTACCAATGCGGAGTATTTGGAATTTGTCAGGGAATTTCCGGCATGGCAAAAAAGCAAGGTAAAACCCCTGTTCGCCGATGGCAGTTATTTGGCCTACTGGGAAAATGACCTTTCGTATGGAAACCAGCTTTCCGCTGATGCACCGGTTACAGCCATCTCTTGGTTCGCCGCCAAAAAATACTGTGAATGTCAGGGAAAAAGGCTGCCCAAGATCGATGAATGGGAATATGCCGCCATGGCCGATGAAAAAACAGCCGATGCCAGAAAGAAAGAATCCTATAACCAAAAAATATTGGATTGGTACGAGGCTCCTAAAACCTTCACCAACGAGATTGGATCGACTTTTAAAAACTATTGGGGCATCTATGACCTGCACGGCCTGGTCTGGGAGTGGACCATGGATTTCAACTCCGTTTTGATTTCGGGGGAATCAAGAAAAGATGTGGACAAAGACAGTAATCTGTTCTGTGGAAGTGCCGCCGTCGGGGCATCTGACCTGATGAACTATGCCGCTTTTATGCGCTATGCCTTTCGGGGGAGTATGAAGGCCAGCTATTCGGTAAAGAACCTAGGCTTTCGATGTGCGCAGGACGTTCCTAAAATTTGAAAGATTCCCTTCTTCAAGGGAATGACCAATAAAAAGTATTTAGTATGAAAACAATAGCATATACCCTATTTCTGTTTGTATTTCTTACATCCGTAACCTCCTGCAAAACAGAAAAAAAAGATGACCTAGCGGAAGTAGTCTATCAATGCCCCATGAAATGTGAAGGGAACAAGACCTTTGACGAAGCGGGAAACTGCGCCGTCTGCAAAATGGATCTTGCACTTTTGGAGCCGAAAATAAAAGAAACGGACGAAATTTCAGATCTTTCCATTTACAACCTGCCCTCGAAATGGAAGACCCAGAAAAATACAGAAATCGAGCTAAAGGAACTAAAGGGCAATGTGGTCGTCATGGTCATGATCTATACCTCCTGCCAAGCGGCATGCCCAAGGTTGGTGGCCGACATGCGGGGCATAGAAGCACAGATTCCCGAAACCCGGAAAGACAAGGTAAAATTGGTGCTGGTAAGCATTGATCCCGAAACCGATACGCCAGAACGACTTAAAGATTTTTCCATAGAAAACGAAATGGAATCGGACCAATGGGTTTTCTTAACGGGCTCTGAATCAGACACCCGTGAATTTGCGGCTGTACTTGCAGTAAACTACAAACAGATTTCCCCGATGGATTTTTCCCATTCCAACATCATCAGCGTCTTCGACCAACAGGGCGAACTGGCATACCAAAAGGAAGGGCTAGGCGTAAACCACGAAGCGACCCTTTCAAAAATCTTGGAATTGGCGGAATGAACTACTTCGATGCAAGCATACGAGGTATCCCCCGAAAGGTCGGGACCAGAAAAACAAATCCCTCCCGAAATTTCGGGACCAAAAAAAGGAAAACGATGCAAGCATCGTGGAATTAAACCCTAGGCGATTAAATCATCTTATATCGAATAGTGAAAAGTAATTTAATTTTTTTGTTAACTTTTTACTGTTAATAAATTTTTATTTAATTGATTATCAGTCATTTTACCTCTTTTTCTTGTACACTATATGATTTTTATCATAAAATAGTTCTTTTCTTTTTGATTAATTTTAGTGCATAATTTGCGTCTTTACAAACCATAATAGATTTCAATATGCACACTACAACTTTCCCGAACCCCGCCACGACCTACACACAAGACGAAGCTTTTGAAGCCTCGTTGATCTATTTTAAGGGCGACGAACTGGCCGCCCGTGTTTGGGTCAACAAATATGCCCTTAAAGATTCCGACGGAAATATTTATGAACGCACTCCCGATGATATGCACCGAAGAATCGCTCGCGAGATCGCGCGGATCGAGGTAAAATATCCGAATCCGATGGACGAGGAGGAAATCTTCGATTTGATCAAAAATTTCAAATATATCGTTCCCCAAGGCAGTCCTATGGCGGGCATCGGCAATCCGTTTCAGATCGCCTCCCTTTCCAACTGCTTTGTCATCGGCACCGACGGAAAATCGGATTCGTATGGCGGAATCCTTAAAATCGACCAAGAACAGGTGCAATTGATGAAACGCCGGGGAGGCGTCGGGCACGACCTTTCGCATATTCGGCCTAAAGGCTCGCCGGTAAAGAATTCTGCTTTGACCTCAACCGGGTTGGTGCCTTTTATGGAACGTTATTCCAACTCCACCCGCGAGGTGGCACAAGATGGTCGTCGGGGCGCTTTGATGTTATCCGTTTCGATAAACCATCCAGATGCCGAGGATTTTATCGATGCAAAAATGGAACAGGGCAAGGTAACAGGCGCAAATGTTTCCGTACGTATTGACGATGCTTTTATGAAAACGGTCGAAAATGACGGTAACTACACCCAAAAATTTCCCATCCACAGCAACAATCCAAAATTCTCAAAAGAGATCAAAGCATCCCGATTATGGGAGAAAATAGTGCATAATGCCTGGAAATCGGCCGAACCGGGAATTCTGTTCTGGGATACCATTATCAATGAATCAGTACCGGATTGTTATGCCGATTTGGGCTATAAAACGGTATCCACGAATCCCTGTGGAGAAATTCCTTTATGCCCTTATGATTCTTGCCGCTTGCTAGCCATCAATCTTTTGTCTTATGTAGATGATCCATTTACCGAAAAAGCTTCCTTTAATTTCCCACTCTTTAAAAAACATATCGCGGTGGCCCAACGCATCATGGACGACATCATCGATCTGGAGCTTGAAAAAGTCGATGTCATCCTAGAAAAAATCACCGATGATCCTGAATTGGAAGAGACCAAAATGGTGGAATACAAGCTTTGGCAGAACATCAAGAAAAAGGCCCAAGAAGGCCGTAGAACCGGTATTGGCATTACTGCGGAAGGCGATATGCTGGCTGCCCTTGGATTTCGCTACGGAAGCAAAAAAGCCAATGAATTTTCCGTTGAAGTACACAAAACGATTGCCTTGGAAGCCTATCGAGCATCGGTACATACGGCACAGGAGCGTGGTGCCTTCAAGATTTTCGACGCGGAACGGGAAAAGGAAAATCCGTTTATCCTCCGGTTAAAAGAGGCCGACGAGAAACTGTACTACGAAATGCTCGAACATGGCCGACGAAACATCGCCCTGTTGACCATCGCCCCTACAGGCACCACAAGTTTAATGACGCAAACTACTTCGGGCATCGAGCCCGTATTTCTTCCCGTCTATAAACGCCGAAGAAAAGTGAACCCGAACGATAAGGAGGCACGCGTGGATTTTGTGGACGAGGTGGGCGACTCTTGGGAAGAATACTTGGTGTTCCACCATCAGTTCAAAGCTTGGATGACCTCCAAAGGTTATGATACCGATAAAAACTATACCCAAGATGAAATCAATGCCATCGTAAAAAAGTCGCCCTATTACAAGGCCACTTCCAACGATGTGGACTGGCTGAGCAAAGTGCGTCTGCAGGGTGCGGTGCAAAAGTGGGTGGACCATTCCATCAGTGTTACCATCAACCTGCCCAACGATGTTTCGGAAGAACTAGTTGGCCAATTGTATTTGGAAGCTTGGAAAGCCGGTTGCAAAGGCGTGACCGTTTATCGTGATGGATCCCGCTCGGGAGTTCTCATAGC
>RCMY010000206.1_pt1 | contig 55175 bp, 28 predicted proteins | sample 2041341 | NCBI WGS metagenome assembly RCMY01 (sample SAMN09708234, study PRJNA481090) | Marine sediment metagenome, whole genome shotgun sequencing project.
TGCTGACCCATTTACTCGGTCAGACCATCGAAGAAGTGGCGGGAAAAATCACAGCCTACCGCGCTGCCTGGCAAGCTGCGGGGCACGCCGGCAACGGCACCGTAACAGTGATGTTGCATACCTTTGTTGGGCCTGATGCCAACGCGGTGGAAGAGCATGTACGCCAGCCGTTAAAAGATTATTTGAAAAGCGCCATGTTCCTGGTCAAATCGGCGGCATGGCAATTCCCTACCTTTAAGAAGATGTCGGAAGATCAAGGCAAAACGCTGGACGAGTTTTTTGAGACTATCTCCGACGAAGATATGGACGGCCTGCTGGAATTTGCGTTTCAACGCTACTTTCACACCAGCGGTCTGTTCGGCACGCCGGAAAGCTGCATGCAGATGGCAGACAAGGTCAAAGCTGCAGACGTAGACGAAATTGCTTGTCTTATCGACTTTGGCATCGACACCGACCTGGTGCTGGAGCATCTTCCATACCTCAATCAACTGCGCGAATATAGCCAACAAACAGCAGCGTCGGCAGTGTCCGACGTCGAAGATTACAGCCTGCCGGCTTTGCTTGAACGGCACAACGTTACGCATTTTCAGTGTACTCCCTCTATGGCGACCGTGTTGGCCGCAGATGGCGAGGCGCGCACTGGTCTGGCGGCGCTAAAACACATGATGGTAGGCGGCGAAGCCTTTCCACCTGAGCTGGCGACCGAACTGAAATCACTGGTGGGAGGCCGTGTCACCAATATGTACGGGCCGACCGAAACCACCATTTGGTCGAGCTGTGGCGATGTGGAGGGCGAGGGCGCTCAGTCGGTATCCATTGGCCGTGCGCTGCTCAATCAACAGTTGCATATTCTCGATGAAAACCAGCAGCGCCTGCCGATCGGTGTTGCGGGCGAATTGGTTATCGGCGGCGCCGGCGTGGTGCGTGGTTACCACAACCGCGCCGACCTGACCGCTCAGGTATTTTTATCGGACCCCTACAGCGATGCAGATGCGGCCCGAATGTACCGCACCGGCGATTTGGCGCGCTATCTGCCCGATGGTCGTCTCGAGTGTCTGGGCAGGGTAGATCACCAAGTTAAAATTCGCGGCTACCGGGTCGAATTGGGAGAGATAGAAGCGCTATTGCGGCAGCATCAAACAGTGATGGAAGCCGCCGTGATACTGCGCGAAGACACCTCCGGCGATAAGCGTCTGGTGGCCTATGTGCGCTGCCACAGCGTGGCGGAACTGGACGCCGCGGCATTGAAAGCATTCCTTAAAGAACAACTTCCTGATTTTATGGTGCCGTCAATTTTTGTCGCCTTGCACGAGTTGCCGTTAACGCCCAATGGTAAAATCGACCGCAAGAGTCTGCCCAAACCACAGGCTGCGGCAGCTTCTGCCGAAGACTCCAAGCCGCCGGAAAACGACGCAGAAATTATGCTGGCAGATATCTGGAAGCGGGCGCTTGACCTGCCGCGAGTCGGCGTGCGGGACAATTTCTTCGATATCGGCGGCCACTCCTTGTTGATTATTCAAGTGTTGAAAGAGCTGCGGGAGAAAGTGGCTAAGCCGATACAGATGACGGATTTGTTCAAATATACAACGATAGAGGCGCTCGCGGGTTTTCTAAGCAGTGAATCGGTAGATTCCACGGGATTGAGTCAAGGCCAGGCTCGAGCGGCGGCGCGCAAACGTCGACGCCGCATCAAGCGATAGCGCCTTGATATAAATTATGAGGACCTAAAGCGACAATGACTGAGCAGCAAGACTTCGAAGAATTGGACCAGGAAGGTATCGCTATTGTCGGTATCGCCTGTCGCGTTCCCGATGCCGATACGCCGGCGGCGTTTTGGCAAAACCTGCGCGCTGGCCATGAATCCCTAACTGCTCTCAGCGATGAGGAATTGCTAGGCGCCGGTGTGACCGAAGCGCAGCTGGCAGACCCCAACTACGTCAAAGCCGGAATGTTTCTGCAACATATGGATTGCTTTGACGCCGGGTTTTTTGGCTTTAGTCCCCGCGATGCTGCCATTATGGATCCCCAGCATCGTCAATTTTTGGAAAACTGCTGGGAAGCCCTGGAAAATGCCGGCTATAACCCGGAAGCTTTCGATGGTTCTATTGGCGTCTTTGGAGGTTCAGGTCACAACGCCTATATGCCCTACAACTTGCTCAGCAATCCAGGATTGGTCGATGACGTAGGTTTTTTCTTGCTGCGGCATACGGGAAACGATAAGGATTTCCTCACAACCCGGGTTTCCTATTGCCTGAATCTGAAGGGTCCCAGTGTCAATGTGCAAACCGCCTGTTCCACATCTTTGGTAGCAGCCCACATTGCCTGCCAGAGCCTGCTGAATGGTGAATGCGATATGGCTCTGGCCGGTGGTGTGACCATAGAGTTGCCGCATCTGCGCGGGTATCTATACAAGGAAAATGAAATTCTCTCACCAGATGGTCATTGCCGACCGTTTGACGCGAAGTCCGACGGTACGGTGTTTGGCAGTGGCGTAGGAGTGGTGGTTTTGCGCCGCCTGGAGGATGCGTTAGAAAACGGAGACACTATCCAGGCCGTCATACGCTCATCGGCTGTTAATAACGATGGCGCCGGCAAGGTCAGTTACCTTGCTCCCAGTGTCGATGGTCAGGCTGCCACAGCGATTGAAGCTTTGGAAATAGCCGATATTGCGGCTGAAAGTGTTTCCTATATAGAGTGTCATGGTACGGGCACCAGGATGGGCGATCCCATTGAAGTCGAAGCCCTGAATCAGGCTTACGGCGGGGACGACAAGCCGAACGATGACTGCGCTCTGGGGTCTGTTAAATCCAATATCGGCCATTTGGATACGGCTGCAGGTGTGGCCGGTATTATTAAACTGGTTCAGTCGTTAAAACACCGGCAGATTCCACCGAGCCTGCATTACCAGAGTCCAAACCCGGCTATTGATTTTGCCAGCACGCGTTTTTATGTAAACAATCATCTGCGCGAGTGGCGCGGCGAAGGGCCGCGCAGGGCTGGCCTTAATTCGCTGGGGGTTGGGGGGACCAATGCGCACATGATTCTTGAAGAAGCGCCCCCCCAGCGAAGTGGTGATTCGAGAAAGCAACAGTTGTTAGTACTGTCTGCTCGTAGTAAATCGGCTTTGCAAGAAGCATGTTCCCGCTACGCGGAGCATTTACAAGATACCGGGCAACCGCTCGCCGATATTGCTTATACTGCTGCCGTTGGCCGCAAGGCATTTCCCTTTCGCTGTTGTATTGCCGGTGCGCGTAAGGAAGAGATCAAAGCGGCTCTGGATGAGAATGACAAGGAAAAGCTGTTTTTTGACAAGGCGCCGGACGCGGCTGTCGATATAGCCGTTATGTTTGCCGGCGGTGGCGCTCAGTACCCGAACATGGGACGAGATCTGTACGAGCGTGAGCCAGCGTATCGCAATGCGCTTGACGAATGCCTAACTGCCGCGCAAACCATTGTGGATTTCGACTTGCGCAGCTCATTATTCCCGGAAGCGTCGCAGCTAGAGCAGGCGGCGAAGGATTTGGAGCTGCCGTCGCGTGCATTGCCCGCCCTCTTTAGCACCCAGTATGCGCAGGCGAAGTTGTGGCAAAGTTGGGGCGTCAGCGCCAAGGCTTACATCGGCCATAGTATGGGTGAATACACTGCAGCTTGCCTGGCAGGAGTATTTGCCGTGCACGATGCCTTGGCCATCGTCGCGAAACGCGGTCAGTTGTTCGAACAGCTTAAGCCAGGCGCTATGCTCAGTGTGATGTTGCCTGAGGAAAAACTATTATCCATCATAGGTAATGCTGGGCCGCTATCCATTGCTGCCGTCAACGGCCCGGAATTGTGCGTCGCCTCCGGACCGGAACCGGCGATTGCCGAATTGACTGAACAACTGAACGAGGAAGATGTCGCTTGTCAACGAATTCATATTTCGGTTGCCGCCCATTCGACGATGCTGGATCCAATTCTTGATGACTTCAGGCATTTTTTACAGACCATGACTTTTCAGGCTCCCCAGCTTCCGGTTGTTTCCAACCTCACCGGTGACTGGCTTACCGGGCAGCAGGCCAGCGATCCGGACTACTGGGTACAGCATTTGCGGCAAACCGTTCGTTTTTCCGCTGGACTGGATTTATTATTAAAGTCGTCAGCCCGGCAGTTGCTGTTGGAAGTCGGCCCCGGCAATACCCTGGTCTCTGCCGCCCGCCAGCATCCTAGAGTTGGCCATGATATTCCCGCCCTCAGCAGTATGCGCCATGCGAAACTGTCCAGTGATGATCAGGGCGTTATGTTGACTGCGCTCGGCAGGCTGTGGGGCTGTGGCGCCATTGATGACTGGCAGCCACTGTATGAGGGGCAGCAGCGATTGCGGGTGGAGTTGCCCACGTACCCATTTGAGCATCAGTCCTATTGGATTGAACCGGGGGCAGCACTGCCTGAAGAAGATAAAACCGGGCGCCAGGATATTGAGCGGTGGTTTTATCAACCCGATTGGCAGCCTGCTGCTGTTCCTGCTTGCCCCTTCGAAGGGTCGCAGTTGGTTATCTTATTTGGTGATAACAACAGTCCAATATGGCAGCAGTTAGTCACTTCACTGCAGGGGGAATCGCTTGTTCTGGTCAGTGTTAAACCGGCTTCGTCCTACCAAAGTATCGATCAAGACCGCTATCAGCTGGACCCCGGCAGTAAGGATCAGTATCTGCAGTTGTTCGACGCACTAGGCCAGCAGGAATTTGATCGTGTCAGCCTGGTGCATGGCTGGACCCTGGGGCAAAAAGAGTGCTCATTGCAGCAAAGCTTCTATTCATTACTGGCTTTGGCGCAGGCCGTTAGCGAACAAAGCTGGGATGACAACTTACTCTGCGTGCTAAGCTCTGGCAGTTTGTCTGTGGGCGTCGGTGATGTTATTAGTTCGCCTTTCGCTGCCACGATGCGCGGAACTTGCCGGGTGTTACCCCATGAAATTGATGGCTTGAGTGTTCGTTACATCGATATTGACGCTGTTGCTGCAGACGAAGCGCATAGTCAGCAATGGTCATGGTTACCTTCCCACATGGGTCATGCATTGTGTGCGGAACTGGTTGCCCGCGAAGAAGTTGTGAATCAGGCCGTTTGTTACCGCAAGGGCCAGCGTTACGTGGAAGACTATTGCGCGGTAGTCGTCCCTGCGTCTCCCTCAAGGTTGCGCAATGACGGATGCTATTTAATCAGTGGTGGTCTCGGTGGACTGGGCCTGGAATTAGCCAATCAACTGGCCGAGCAACAACCGGGTATTCGGCTGGCACTATTGGGTCGCACGCCGTTGCCGGCAAGGGATTCATGGCACACTTTGCAGCAGCGTAACAGCCGAGACGCAGTGCGAGTCAGGGCGATACAGGTGCTCGAAGCTTTGGGCGCGATAGTCAATGTTTATACTGTTGATATCACCGACCCCAAAGCGCTTAACCTGACGATAGAAAAGCTGACAGCCGAGTTGGGCCAACTACGTGGAATTTTTCATACGGCGGGGGTTATTAATGATAGCTTACTGTCATTGAAAACCCGTCAGGAATGCGAGGCGGTATTGGCGCCAAAAATTCAGGGCACCCTGGCCCTGGCGGAATGCACTGTACAGCAACCGCTGGATTTTATGCTGCTGTATTCCTCCACCAGCTCCATCACCGGGGTGGCGGGACAAGTGGATTACGCAGCGGCCAACGCTTTTTTGGATGCTTACGCCCACTATCGCCGTTCAATGGATGGCTTGCCGGTAATCAGTGTGAACTGGTCAGCCTGGCAACAGGTGGGTATGGCGGCAGAACTGGCGGATGGAAGCCGTTACCAGGGTTTGGGCTTTGAGGAATTCGAAGCCCGTTTTGAAAACGGTTCATACCGCCGCTGTTTTAGCACCAAAGACTGGCTGTTGGATGAGCATCGAACGAAAGCGGGATTGGCGCTCGTGCCAGGTACGGGTTATCTGGAAATTGCCAGGGCAGCTGCGCAAGCCAGTCAGCCACTCGACGGAGGCCAAGTGCTGGAGTTGCGCGATGTGTTCTTTTTGTCACCTCTTAACATTCGTGACGGTGAGCAGCGCGTGGTAGATGTCGCCTTTACTACAAGCGAGAGCGGAACGACCTTCAGTTTGAAGAGCGCAGTGGACCCCATTGCCGCAGCAAATGCGCAGTGGCTGAGTGAGCATGTGCAAGGGCAGGTGACAGCTGTGTCCCGACCTGCTCTCGCGCAGGAATCGCTGGATGCGTTGATTAGCCGCTGTCAGACGAAGATAATCAATAACGATGGTTCCGTGAAACACGATCATATGGATTTCGGTGGCCGTTGGCAGTGCCTGCAGAAAATTTTCTACGGTGAAAATGAAGCCGTGGCAGAATTGAGGTTGCCGGAACAATACGTAAAAGATCTGGCAGACTTTGCATTGCACCCGGCATTGCTGGATATGATCACTGCGGCTGGATTTCCGTTGGCGCCAGATTATCAACCTGAGAAGGATTTCTTCGTTCCCATATCCTACGGCCGCGTGACTCTGCTCCAGCCTTTGCAAAGCCATTTGTTTAGCCGGGTTGCGTTAAAGCAGGCACGCGAAGGAGACCGCTGCATTTTCGATATAGAGATCTGGTCTGCAGATGGACAGATATTAGTTGCAATTAGCGATTTTGTAGCCAAGCGCATGATCCACGATGTGCTGGACCGGGAAGCGCAAGAAATGCTGGCCATGTCCTCTCTTCAGCAAGATCTGCAGTTGGCGATTAAACCGGAAGAGGGGCGAGAGCTGGTTAGCCGATTATTAGGTCATCCGGAGCTTGGTCAACTCGTTATATCACCGCTGGATTTTCAGCACAGGTTTGCTCGGGAGGGCGTGTTAAGTCAGCAACAGGAAGCCCAGGAGCAGGCGCTACCCGAGTTGGATCGACCGGAATTATCATCTGAATATATAGCCCCGGAAACAGAAGCGGAAAAACAGTTGGCCGAGTTATGGCAGTTAGCATTAGGTATTGGAGAGGTTGGCGTTGAAGATAATTTTTTTGAATTGGGCGGTCATTCATTGATGTTGACCCAGCTTGTTGGCAAAGCCAAAAAAAAATTGGGCATTAATTTGCCTCTTTCCCAACTATTCGACACCCCAACGATAAAAAACTGGTTGAGTCTTGCGGAAACAGGTTCGGCTACTGAACAAAAACCCAAAGCAGCACCGATTAAGCGCGTGTCAAGGGATGATTACAGAGCAAAGCGCAAATAGAGGAGCAAGCTAAAAATGAGCGTTAGTCCCCCTGATAATCAAGCGGATGCTGCTGCTGACGAGGAGCTCTACCAGTTCCCGCTGTCCCCAGCCCAGGCGGCCCTGTGGTTTATTAACCAATTTAACCCGGAGACTCCGGCGTACAATATTCCTGTTTGTGTTCGCATGGTCGGTGAACTCGATCGCAATGCCCTGCAGAAAGCTCTGAACTATCTTGTTCAACGGCATGAAATCTTCCGCACCCTCTATGGTCACAACGATCATGAGGCAATTCAGTTTGCACGCCGTGATGGCGAATGCCCGCTGGTGCTTGAAGATATCTCCGAGCTGGATGATGAAGAAAGGGAGAAGGTGCTTGATGAGAGGCTAAGAGCGGAAGCAAGCAGGCCATTTGATTTACAAACAGGCCTGGTGCTGCGCGCTAATCTACTGATACTTTCTGAGCGGGAACATTGCTTACTAATCAATGTGCACCATATTACGGTGGACCATAGCGCCATCGGTTTATGCACTCGCCAGCTTGAATTGGCTTACCAGAGTTTTTTGGAGGATAAGGAACCTGACCTGCCCGAACAGGAACTTCAGTATGCAGACTATGTGATTTGGTTGAAAGAAAATGCTGCTCAGGAGGAAATGGATAAGAAACTCCACGTATGGAAACAGCGTCTGCAGGGTTTTAGTGGCGTATTAAACCTTCCCCTCGACAAGCCCAGGCCTGCCGTTGCCAGTATGCGGGGAGCGCAATATCTATTTGACGCAAGCTCGGAAATAAGCTCAGCAGTAAAGAGTTTTAGCAAAAGCCAGTCGGTATCTTTATATTTGTGCCTGTTGAGCGCATTTAAAGTGTTGCTGCATCGCTACTGCCAGCAGAACGATGTGATCGTCGCAACGCCGTTTGCGAACCGCGGTGATCAGGAAGAGCTGGAAAACGTGGTTGGTTGTTTTATAAATACTTTGCCGATGGCGACAGATTTTTCACAGGTCACCGACTTTGTTTCCTTGCTTGCCAAAGTTAAAGAGTTGACGCTGGAAGCCTATGACAACCAGTCTGTTCCACTTGAGGCGATTGTTGAAGCCATCAATCCCAAACGGGATCAAAGCTATAACCCCCTGTTCCAGGTAGGCTTTATTTTTCAGGAACCGCCGACCGAAGTTAATTTGCCGGGATTGGAGTGCCATACCCTGCCATTACATAGTGGCGGTGCGATGTATGATTTACATGTCTGGATGTGGGAGAACGGTGACCAGCTTTCCGGTCTGGTTTGGTATAACACTGACATTTATACCGAAGAATCGATCGGTGGGATGGTTGGAAACTTTCAAGCGGCGCTCGCCTGGTTACTCTCAAATCCCGATAAAGACGTTAGACAAGCAGAGCTCTTGACGGCGACTGAAGTCAAACAATTGGATCGATGGAATAGTACGACGGCGCCCTGGCCCTCGGGCGCAAGCGTGCCGGAACTTATTACCTCCACTGTTGAAAATAACCCTGAGTCGATTGCCATTAAAAGCGATGATAAAGAACTCACCTATGCTGAGTTGGAGCAGCGATCCGGTCAGTTGGCGAATTACCTTGCTCTGCAGGGTGTAAAGCCCGGTGATTTTGTCGGCATCGCTTTAAACCGCTCGGTCGATTTGTTAGTGGGCCTGCTGGGCATTCTTAAAGTGGGTGCGGCTTATGTGCCGCTTGACCCTGATTATCCGAATGATCGTTTGCTGTATATGTTAGATCAGTCCAGCGTGGCCGTACTGGTGACTGAGTCTGCGTTAGTTGATTCCCTGCCGGATTATCAATGCCAACAAATCAAGATAGACGTTGATTGGCCCGCCATTACCGCTTGTGAAGCGCGGGCGGTAACCGGTCCATCGGCAGATTCGCTAATGTATGTGATATTTACCTCTGGCTCAACCGGTCTGCCAAAAGGAGTACAGGTTCCGCATAGTACGGTCGTTAACTTCTTAACCAGCATGGCAGAATGTCCGGGGCTCGCCAACACGGATACACTGCTGGCGGTCACCACGTTGTCGTTTGATATTGCGGTATTGGAATTGTTTCTGCCGTTATTGGTGGGCGCCACCGTCGTGGTGGCCGGCCGCGAAGAGGCGGGCGACGGTCATAAGCTAACCGGTTTACTGCAACACCATGCTGCGACGGTGATGCAGGCCACCCCGAGTACCTGGCGGTTGCTAATTGCTGCAGGCTGGCAAGGAGATGATAGTTTTACGGCCTTGTGTGGTGGCGAGGCCTTCCCCCGCGATCTGGCCGGTGAGTTACTGTCTCGAAGCGGGGCAGTGTGGAACATGTACGGTCCGACGGAAACCACGGTGTGGTCCACCTGTTACCAGTTGGAAGCGGCAGAGTCACAGGTTCTGATTGGCCGCCCCATTGCCAACACCCAATGTTACGTGGTTAACGAACAGATGCAGCTGCAGCCGGTGGGTGTACCCGGAGAGCTATACATTGGTGGCGATAGCGTCACGGTTGGGTATTTGGGCCGCCCCGATCTGACGGCGGAGCGTTTTGTGGAGGACTCGTTTCGTCCGGAGTTGCCGGAGGCCAGGTTGTACCGCACCGGCGATCTTGTTCGGTGGCGGGCGGATGGCAATCTGGAATATCTCAACCGGCTTGATAATCAGGTTAAGGTGAGGGGTTTCAGGATTGAGTTAGAGGAAATCGAAAAAACGCTTCTAAGACTCGATAATGTTGCCGAATGCGCGGTTGTGGTACGTGAATTTAACGAGCTCGACAAACGTTTGATTGGCTATATCCGGTTCAATAGTAATCAACATATGACAATTTCGGAAGTACGGAGCTACTTGCGTGAGCATTTACCGGACTATATGGTTGTGCAACATCTGGTCGAATTAGAAAGCATGCCTCTAACGCCTAATGGCAAAATAGACCGGCAAGCCCTACCCGATCCGTTTCATGATCTCAACTTTGGCCAACAGGAGACTTATATAGCGCCTCGAACTGATATTGAAAATATCCTCGCTGAGTTTTGGGCGAAGGCTATCGGCATTGAGCAAGTCAGTGTCGATAGCAATTTCTTCGATATTGGGGGACACTCGCTACTGGCGCTGGAAGTACTATATCGAATAGAGGAGGCATTTGGATTAAAGCTGTATCCACCTGATTTATTGATGAGTTCACTGGAGCAGATTGCCTTAAAGCTGGCTGCTGCTGATACCAATAAGCTGAGTGACAGAGCTGATTTCGATCACATCAAAAACATGGAGAATGGAATCGTTAGTCGATTTCTGAAAAAGCTGAAAGGAAAATAGCTTTGAGCCTGAATGTGTGTGCAATTATGAAACTGTTCGTAGTGCCGTTGCTCGTAGTGCTTACAGTAATATTTGTGACGCTGGCCGCGACAAGAAGGGATTCGAGGTACTATCATTGGTTATCACGAGTTATTAGTCCGGTTTCTCAGGTATTACTGCCAGCGTACAAAGCTGATCCACAACCCGAAGTTATTGTAGAAAACTTTGATGATGCCAACATGGAAAGGGCTTGGAAATGGCATCGACCTGAATTAGTAGCAATCAGTTATTCCAATAAGGGTGTAGTAATTGCGAGTAAGGCGGAGAGTGTCTGGTATCAGAATCGTCACGGACCTATGTTGTACAGGTATTTTGAAGGTGATGGCAGCGTTTCCGTCACGGTCAAAACGCGAAAAACTTCTGATGGCGCAAATTTTCCGGATACTCAGTGGCAGTTTGGTGGCCTTATTTTTCGCAACCCTGCAAGTGCTGCATGGTTTGCAAAAGAAAATTACGTATTTAATGTGGTTGGCTATCGCCATAGCGCTTTACAGGTTGAGATAAAATCAACCAGCGAGGGCTATAGCGACGTATCCGCCTTTGACTGGCCGACTGGTGATGCCGAGTTAGGTATTCGACGGCGGGGCGCAGTGTTTACGTTAAAGGCCCGACCGATTGGTAGCGATGACTGGCAAACCATAGGCGAATATAGCCGGCCGGATTTACCTTCATTGTTACAGGTCGGGATTATCGTGTACTCATATAGTGAAGGGCGTGGTATTTATGATTTGAGTGTGGAGTTTGATAATCTGGAAATAAGATCGTTATAAACTCAAGTGGTTGAACGTGACGCCATAATTAAATAACGAATGCGGTAAATGTAGTGCGTGATTTATTTTTTGGTTCATCGGGATGAATAGTTGTAGCCAAATTGTCGGGTTATATAAAAAATCTGAGGTTAGGGAACTTTTATGGAAGCATTCTATTTCGGTTCATCTGAGAATTACCTATTTGGTGTTCACCATCCGCCAATTGCTGGCAAGGATCGTGGCGAAGGAGTGCTCATTTGTGGCCCGTTTGGTCAGGAATACATGCGTTCTCATCGTTCACTACGACACCTCGCCATTTGCTTGTCGAAACTCGGTTATCACGTGCTGCGGTTTGATTACCGCGGACAGGGAGATTCCTCAAGTGATACGGAGGGCGTGACACCTCAGCAGTGGCAGAAAGACATCTTATGCGCGTCCCAGGAGCTTTTAGATGTTGCCATGGTGAAGAAATTTTCGATCATAGGGTTGCGGCTGGGTGCTCTTCTCGCTGGCAGTTTGGAAGAAGTTCCAAAATCGTTGGTGCGGTTGGTGCTGTGGGACCCCGTTGCTACAGGACAAGACTATCTTGACGAAATTGAACCAAAAGCTAAAACTGTAAAGAACGGCAGCGCTCTAAGTATCAATGGATTCATCATGGCCGATACATTTCAAGACGGTCTCAAAAAGCTGAGTTTATTTGACGGAGCAACACAGATTGACTATTCGATTGATCAAGTGGTTTCGCATGAAACAGATGCCTTCATGAACTTGAAAAATCTGTGGTCTGGCAACGAACATTATAACTTCACGCTGTGTCCTTCACCGCATGACTGGAACTATGTAGATAGCGATGGTGGCATTCTGTGGCCTATTAGTATTCTACAGACGATAGTAGCTTTGTTCGACAGGGATTGAGATATGAATGTTGGCCACATGCGAGAGCGTGTAATTTTGATTGGTGCGCCTAGACCACTGGTAGGTATCTATGCTACCCGGGATGATGTCGATTCCGCGCCGCTTGCATTAGTACTGTTAAATTCTGGTGTCATCCATCGCGTTGGGTCATGTCGGTTAACGGTTAATATCGCGCGTTCGGTGACATCTGGGCTGGGGATTCCTACCCTCAGATTTGACTATTCTGGAATTGGGGATAGTGAGCCTCGCAGAACAACTAAGGACCGGGATCAGCTTGCCGTAGAGGAAATAATTGAAGTACTGGACTTTTTAGAGAAAGCCCACGGAATAAATAGATTCGTTCTCTATGGACTGTGCTCTGGCGCGCGCGATGCTTTCCGAGCCGCTACTATAGATCCACGGGTAATTGGTATAGCGCAGGTCGATGGCTGCGCCTACCGAAACGCTAAGTATTATCTTACCCACTATAGAGAACGAGTTCTCGATGTTGGTCATTGGAATAGATTCTTGTTCAAGTCGCTGCCTGAGCATCTAAAAAAAGTATTAAACAGGAGTGAGAAGCAAGAAGTTGCAGACATGTTTGTCCAGGAGTGGGAGCCTTACCCCCCGCGCCAGTCAGTAGCTAGAGATTATTCCATGCTTGCGCAGCGCGGTGTTCAATTTTATGTTTTGTATACCGGTTCATGGGTGGAAGACTATAACTATGAGGCGCAGTTTTTTGACATGTTCCCTGAAGTTGAATTCGGCGACTCAGTTACTCTGAAATATCGCAGAGACACTGACCATATTCATTCAGATCTGGCCGATCAGGAGCTCTTGGTGCGCGAACTCGGTGGGTGGGTCGGAAATATTATTTGACAACGGGTTTGGGTTGTTACCGCGAACAGAGGGTAGGAATTTTGCAGCTTTTCATCCGCACCCAGATAATATTGTGAAGTCCGATCTACGGACTATATATGCGCCCGTGATGTGTGTTCATTACGGCCCAGGAGGATAAACGTGTCGTGAGTATCGTAGAGATTGACGGCTGTGCGTTCCGCGACATGCGCCATCATATTGAGCACGATTTGTTTAATTATCATACTGGTTCAATTTTTCGTCTTTAATAAAATAGCTGCAGCGATTAATCACATGTTCGCGGGTTATAAAAAGACGTCCGATGAACAAATATTTGTTCAAGTCTGGCCGGGTTATCCGCCAAGAAAATAAATAGAAAACGGGCATCAAAAGCTGGTCGATCGCGGAGTACGTTGCTACATTTTTTTCACCGGAACCCGGATTGAAGACTACAATTATGAATAGCAATTATATGATATGGACTCCAAAGTAAAATTTGGTGATCTAGTAAAGCTGGAATACATGCCCGATACCGTTCATATTTTTACTGAGGAGAACGGCCAGCATGCCACTACTAACGGAATAACAGAGTGGCTGGAATCGTTACCTCCACAATTATAAACGCTTGTGCAGAACATTAATCTGGCCGATTAATTATCGTGCCTATATAACAATTAGTTTGCTGGTGGCCCCGAGACGATGCAATCAATAGAGAAAAAGTCCATGCAGGCCTATCCCCTGACTGCACTACAAAAAGGCATGTTATTTCACAGCCTCTCGTACCCTTCGTCCGGGGTGGATATCGAACAGATTGCGTTTACCTTAAATGAGCCTTTAAATATTGATTTGTTCGTCCGAGCATGGGAGCGGGTAATTGAACGTTATCCGGTGTTGCGAACGCGCTTCGTCTTGGGAAGCACAGACGATGTGGTTCAATATTTTGTGCCAGAGGTTGCATTTTGTCCGGAGCTTTTAGACTGGAGCAACCAAAGTATCGATGAACAGACGCTACGCTTTTCCGGCTTGCAGAAATCCGACCGTTTAAAGGATTTCAATATGTCGGCTGCCCCCCTGCTTCGACTCACGCTAATCAAGTTAGGCGAGGCTTGCTTCCGCGGTTTGTGGACATTTCATCACGCGATACTCGATGGCCGGTCATTCCCGATTGTATTAACCGACGTTTTCAATGTATACGAAAACTTGCTCAACAATACTGACTTTAATCTGGAACCAGTCACTTCATTCGGTGACTACATCGAATGGCAGCAAGGTCTGGATTTCGAAAATAGCAAGGCTTATTGGCAGAACAAACTCGAAGGTTATACGGCGCCCGCGGAAATCGGTTTTCGAGCACATAGACAAAATGAAGAAAGCTTCGAGGTCGATGCGATCGAGCAAAACATTGACGCGTCTGCGGCGAGCCGTATAACAGCGTTCGCAAAAGCTGAGGGAGTAACGCTGCATACTCTGCTGCAAGCTGTGTGGGCGCTGATACTTCACCACTATTCAGGTGAAGAAGATATCGCTTTTGGCTCCACACGCGCAAACAGATACGCAACCATTCCAGGCGCACAGGATATCGTCGGGCTATTAATTAATACGGTTCCCGTTCGGACCCTTGTTGAAGATGGGAAACCGCTGAGTGAATTTTTAAAGGCATTAAGGCAGCAGCATATCGAATTCAGGGAACATGAACAAACACCATTGCCCCTCATCCGAAACTGGAGCGAAATGGTTGCTGGAAAACCTTTGTTTGAAACACTAGTCGTATTCGAAAATTATTTGCTCAATACTCGGCTGAAATCACAGGGCGGCAGCTGGGAAAATCGTGAATTTTCCTATCAAGGGCAAACCAATTTTCCGTTGACCTTGATAGGTTACGCAGACAAAGGTTTGGTGTTGCGACTAGAATTCAGAGTTAGCCATTTTAGTAGTGAATTTGCCGCTGCACTATTGAAACACACATGCAATTTACTCAGTCAGTTTCCGGCTTGGCGTGATACACCCATCAAGGAAATTCCTTACCTCGACACAACTGAAGAACAACGTTTACTCGAACAATCTAGAGCGCTGCAGAGCGGCGCAATCGCATATAACTCCGTAAGCGAAAAATTTGAAGCCATTGTTTCGAATGACCCGGATGCTGTTGCAGTCAAATTCGAGGATAGCGAACTGACCTATCTGCAGCTTAACAGGGTAGCAAACAAAATCGCCTTTGAACTCATCAATCTGGGCACCAAACCAGGCGACCTGGTTGGATTATGCGTTGACCGATCACTGCATACCGTGATGAGTATTTTAGGCATATTAAAAGCAGGTGCGGCGTATGTGCCCATGGATCCCAACTATCCACGAGAACATCTCGAATACATTATTGAAGATGCTCGGCTTCCGGTTGTAGTCACTTCTTCTCAAAATCAACTGAATATTGAGAATCTTGAAATCAAGGTTTTTCCGATTGACCATATTGATGTAGCCGCGGTTATTCGTGATACAAAAAATGACCCCAGTCCCACCTGTAATATCAATGCAGATCATCATGCGTACGTGATCTACACTTCAGGCTCAACCGGCAAGCCCAAGGGTGTATTGGTAACACACAGAAACGTCCTAAGGCTGTTTAATTCGACGAATAGTCTTTATGAATTCAACAATAGCGATGTCTGGACATTGTTCCACTCGTACGCCTTCGATTTCTCTGTGTGGGAAATCTGGGGGGCGCTTTTGTATGGCGGCAAACTAGTCATTGTGCCCTATTGGATCAGCCGCTCCCCTGAAGATTTTTATCGGTTGCTTGTACAGGAACGTGTCACCGTCTTGAATCAGACACCCGGTGCATTCCGTCAATTGAGCAATGTTGAAGATGTTAGTGGAGCAAACCCTTCGCTTAAGCTTCGGTACGTTATTTTCGGCGGCGAAGCACTGGACTTCGCCAGCCTTCAGGAGTGGTTCGGCAGGCACGGTGAAGAACATCCAATGCTGATTAATATGTACGGCATTACCGAGACTACCGTTCACGTCACTTATCGCCGCGTAACACAATCGGATATATACCACTCAAAAGGCAGCCTTATCGGCAGACCGATTCCAGACCTGTCTCTCCACCTGCTCAATGACACACTGCACCCAGTTCCTCCCGGTGTACCGGGTGAGATGTATGTGGGTGGAGCTGGGGTCGCAGATGGTTATTTAAACCGTGAGGAACTGACCAGAGAAAGATTTATTAGTAATCCATTTGCTCACGGAGACGATAGCAACAGATTATATAAAACGGGTGACATGGGCCGGTATCAGTTTGATGGTGAACTCGAATATATCGGTCGCTCGGATTTGCAGGTAAAAATCCGCGGCTTTCGAATCGAGTTGGGCGAAATAGAATCCAAGTTGTCCGCACATTCTGCAATTATCGAAAACACTGTTATTGTCAGAGAAGACATCCCCGGTGATAAGCGAATCGTTGCCTATTATGTATGCCCTGAATCATCTACGCTAACAAGCGAGCAGGTGCGGGAGTTTCTGGAGCTGGGCCTTCCGGATCACATGATTCCTGCCGCTTTTGTTCAACTTGAGAACCTGCCGTTAACCAACAATGGAAAAATCGATAGAGCAAGGTTACCCAAACCGGTCGGCACACTTCAATCTAATGACGACTATGTTGCTCCTGAAACTGCTTCAGAAAAAGCATTGGCACAGATTTGGGAGAATGTCCTCGGCTTGCAGAATATCAGCAGAAATGATAATTTTTTCAACCTGGGTGGCGATTCGATTATCAGCATCAAGATCATATCTCACGCTCGCAGGGAGGGGCTTCGGTTTACCCCCAAGGACATTTTTGACGCACCTACCATCCGCGAATTAGCAAGGATTGCTGACACTCGAGAAAAGTCAAAGCAGATTCCCGATGCGGCCGAACAGCCTGTGGGTGACGTCGAGCTGCTGCCTATTCAACACTGGTTTTTTGCACAACAACTCACTGGCAAAGATTACTGGAATCAGGCATTTTTATTTGACTGTAAGGAAGAAATTGCTATCGACAAACTGCAACAAGCTGTCAATCAGCTTGTACTGCAGCATGACAGTTTGAGATTGCAATTTACTGCTAAAGGTGGTCGTTTCCTGCAAAGCTATGCGACCAAAAACGTATTAGCTCCGGTTGATGTGTTTAACCTTGAAAAGGCTGTTGGTGATGAACTGACTGCTGAAATCACCAGACTTTCAATTGAAATACAAGGCAAACTCGATATCAAAGCCGGACCTGTCATTCGCCTGGCTGTCTTTCAGAATGGAGAGGGGAGGAGCGATAGTCTTTTGATTGCCATACACCATCTTGTAGTAGATGGCGTCTCTTGGCAGATCCTTATCGAAGATCTGGAGTTGCTTTACTATGCGCTCCCAGATGCCCTTTCTAAAACGTTTCCACATAAGACCTCGTCCTACCAGACATGGTCAAAAAAGTTGCTTGAATATGCCCAGACCACAACAGCGACAGTGGAATTGGAGTATTGGCAATCGATATTTACCAAATCTTATCTTGTTAACTTACCCGTTGATAGGGATGGACTTTTCGAAAATATTGAATCCAGTGTTGAAACGATTTCAGTCAGCTTGTCGGAAGCTGAGACAGAGCATCTCCTCATTAACGTCAGTCATGCCTATCACACCCGGATCAATGACATATTAGTCCTCGCAATGCTCCATAGTCTAAATGAATGGTGTGCTGCTGACAGTGTCCTGTTCGATATGGAAGGTCACGGCAGGGAAGACTTGTTTAACGACGTGGATTTGTCTCGTACAGTTGGCTGGTTCACGTCGATTTTCCCCTGTCTGATCAAACTGGACCAGATCAATGATATTGAGTGCAACCTCATCGCAGTCAAGGAATACTTACGGGCAATCCCCAACAACGGACTGGGCTATTCGATATTAAAATATCTTAATTGTAGCTCTAATATTCAAAACATTTTTGATTCGATGCCGCAGGCACAAATCCTGTTTAATTACCTGGGTCAATTGGACCAAATAGTTAAGGGTTCTAAACTCTTCGCCCACTCTGGTCAGTCCACCGGTCCTTGGCATCACCCTGAATCGAGACGCAAATACTCGCTGGAAGTTAATTCATATATCAAAAACAACAGGCTGGTCAGCGAGTGGAACTATAGCAAAAACTGTCATGAGCAAGCTGGCATAGAAACGCTCGCAAATAACTTCATCGAACAGTTGAAGCGGATTATCAGCTTTTGTACTGCTAAGCGTGACCGTGTCTACACACGTTCCGACTTCCCATTGGCCCTGCTTGACCAGAGTCAATTCATACACCTTCAGGAAAATTACAGCAGTTTGTGCGATATTTATCCCTTATCGCCGATGCAAAATCTCTACTACAGCCTGACGGCGTCAGCATCTGATATCGGTGTAGATCAGTGGTATTACACGCTGCAGGGCAGTCTGGACGTTGATCTTTTCAGACAGGCGTGGGAGTGGGTAATAAACAAACATCCGGTATTACGCTCGTGTTTTGTCTCGTCGTCATTAACTACGCCACACCAGATTGTGCTTGCGAAAGTCGAACTACCTTGGGTTTATATTGACTGGAGAGACGTACCATTTGACGAGCAAAATATGCGTTTCCAGGATTACCTGAAAACTGACAAGACAGCCGGTTTCGATGTCGAACGAGCACCGCTGACTCGGATTACATTGGTGCGGATGGATGAACATGAATACCGGGTAATCTGGACCCATCACCATTTGCAGATTGATGGCTGGTCCTGGCCGCTTGTGCTGCAAGATGTTACGCGACGTTACCTTGCCCCGGGTTGTGGATCAGCAAGCCGAGGTCAAGCGAGTGATTACAAGAACTATATTGACTGGCTCTGCAAGCGGAGTACTGCTGATGACCGCAGGTTCTGGAAAAACATACTGAATGACATCTCTCTCAACACCGAAATACCGGTTTCCACAGATCAGGATAAACAGTGCAAAGACTATCGCTTTGAGGAATGCCAGCTGACATTAGACAGTCAGTGCAGTCAGCGACTCGGAGACACGGCGAAAAATATGGGAGGCACCCTTAATACCTTATTCCAGGGCGCGTGGGCCATCTTACTCGCTGGCGTAAACAACAGCAATGAAGTTGTCTTCGGTGCGTCATTTTCCGGTCGCCCCGCCGAGATCAGCGATGTCGAGTCGATCGTTGGACCATTTGTAAATAATTTGCCAATTCGTGCGTCGCTTCCTGACAGCCAGCTGCTTGTGGAATGGCTCAGATCGCTTAATGCCTATCTGGTCGATATTGCTGAGTACCAGCATAGCTCATTACCTGATATTCACGAGTATGCGGCTATTCCAGCCAACAAACGCTTATTTGAGAGCTTGATTGTTTTCCAGAACTATCAGAAAGGCGATGCCTCGGAACAGATGGGCCCAACTATCAGAATTCACGACTTCCACACACCCATTAGAACCAACTACCCGATTACAGTCGTTGTGATTCCAGGAGAACAGATTAAGATCAATTTAATCTACGAAACAGCACGCCTTGACCAACCAGTTGCGAACAGCATTCTGAGCTGCATTAAAGATATCCTCGAAAAGATCGCAGCAGATGATCAAGCTACATTAGGTCATGCTGTTTCGATTGCCGCCGACTATAAATTTTCTCGGAGAGATACAAGCATGGCACGAGGCGCGGAACATTATGTTGCGCCCAAATCAGCACTCGAAAAGACTATTACAAAAGTATGGCAGCAAGTCTTCGAACTGGACCACATAGGCACGCAGGATGAATTTTTTAGCCTGGGTGGGCAGTCGATTCTAATGCTTAAACTGCATCAGTTATTAGAGAAGGAGCTGGATACCCGGTTGTCAATTGCCCGGCTATTTCAGTTCCCGACTATTGCAAAGCTTGCGGAGTACCTTGACAGCAGCAGCACAGACAGCAGTAACTTACAGGAAACACAAGACAGGGCGTCTAAGCAGCGAATGGCGAGATCGAGGCTAAAAAACAAACGAATGAGAGGTAAATAGCGGTATGGAAAACGATCTTATTGAAGAGGGGGCCGTCGCCATTGTCGGTTTGAGTTGTCGTGTTCCCAAAGCACGTAACAAAGAAGAGTTCTGGGCGAATCTTTGTGAAGGAAAAGAATCAATCACCTATTTCTCAAGCGACGAATTGGACTCTTCTGTCCCCGCCAGCTTGAAAAACGATCCCGATTATGTGGCCGCGCGAGGTGTTCTGGAAGATGCCGATAAATTCGACGCCGCCTTTTTTGGCATGAGTCCGCGCGAAGCAGAGATGACCGACCCGCAACAGCGTGTGTTTCTGGAATGTGCCTGGTCAGCGCTCGAAGATGCGGGTTATGTTGGAAGTGAATACGAAGGGCTAGTTGGTGTCTATGCCGGTATGGGCAATAACACCTATTACCCACATAACCTGGCTTCGAATCCGGACCGTATTGAAATGTTTGGTCACTTGCAGACGATGATTGCCAATGAAAAAGATTATTTGACAACACGAGCCGCGTACAAACTCGGCTTGACCGGTCCCTGCTTGAATATCTACACGGCCTGTTCGACTTCGCTGGTTGCAGTGTGTGAAGGGTTTCAGAGTCTGTTGAGTTTCCAGACTGACGTTGCACTGGCTGGTGGCGTTTCCATTGTCAGCCCACAACTAAGTGGCTACTTGTACAACGAGGGCAGCATTCTCTCACGCGACGGTTACTGCCGCCCCTTCGATGCCGCTGCTGAAGGTACTCTGTTTGGCAGCGGTGTGGGAATTGTTGTAATGAAAAGGCTTGACGAAGCACTGGCCGATCGCGATCACATTTACGCTGTCATACGCGGTGTGGGCATGAACAATGATGGCGCCGACCGTGTAAGCTTTTCCGCACCCAGCGTCGATGGCCAGGCGCGCGTGATTGCAATGGCGCATGCGTCGGCCGGTGTCGATGCGGACACCGTTACTTATGTAGAGGCACACGGCACTGCCACACCGATTGGAGATCCGATTGAAGTTGAAGCACTGACTCAGGCATTCAGTCAACAGACAGATAAGAAAAACTATTGTGGACTGGGTTCTGTCAAAGGCAACCTCGGTCATTTGGATGCTGCAGCGGGTGTGATCGGACTTATAAAAACAACGCTGGCACTTAAACACGGCGTTATACCCAAAAGCCTTCACTTTGAACGCCCCAATCCGGCAATTGATTTTGCCAACAGTCCGTTTTATGTCACTGCTGAGCTGCAGGACTGGCCAAAAACAAAACATCCGCGCCGGGCGGGCGTTAGCTCATTCGGAACCGGCGGTACCAATGCCCACGTTGTTCTCGAAGAGCCACCCGTCATAGGGCACCCACAGACGAACCAACGGCCGTGTCAGCTGTTGACTTTGTCTGCTGCTTCTGAAGCATCGCTTGCGGCCATCTCTGCGGACCTCGCAGAATTTTTCTCTCATTCACCCAACTGCTCATTAGCCGATGCTGCTTATACCCTGGCGGTAGGTCGGCGCGATTTCCCCTATCGACGCGTTATCGCCGCTGACAGTTTTGACGTTGCTGCGAAGGAACTGATAAAACCCGCCAGCAAGGATCTACAAACGCACCGAACCGCTACCGACACACCTTCGATAGTCTTTGTATTTCCAGGGCAGGGCGTGCAGCACGTTAATATGGGCAGGGCAATATATGCTGCTGAAGCTGTCTACCGGCAATCGGTGGATGACTGCGCGGCCATACTGCAGCGCGAGATGGGGCGTGATATTCGTGAGGTTCTTTTTCCTGCGGTCGGCACTGAAGATGAAGCCAAAGGGCAACTCAACCAGACAGCGGTCACCCAGCCAGCAATATTCACAACATCGTATGCGATCGCCCGCCTATGGCAGAGCTGGGGTATTACACCTGAAGCTGTGATGGGACACAGCATTGGTGAATTCGTGGCCGCATGTATTGCTGGTGTTATCAGCCTGGAAGACGCGCTCAAGATGGTTGCCGCACGTGGTCGCCTGATGCAGGACTTGCCACCCGGTTCCATGCTATCCGTACGCTGCGCAGTGGAGGACATAGAACAGTACTTGACCGAGGATGTGTCAATTGCCGCGGTCAACGGTCCGATGCTGTGTGTGGTTTCCGGTTCGAAAGAGGCGATTTCCAGCCTGCAAAACCAGCTTGGACAGGCAGATGTACCTTGCCAACTCTTATTTACCTCCCATGCATTCCATTCAAAGATGATGGAGCCCATGCTTGATGCCTTCCGTGAGGTTTGTAGTCATGTCACCTTTAACAAACCGGAGATCCCGGTTGTTTCAACAGTAAGCGGCGACTGGATCGGTAGCACCGAATACACATCCGCGGATTACTGGGTCAAGCAGGTTCGAAGCAGCGTGAATTTCAAGGCTGCAATCAGCACAGTTTTACAGGATGACAATCGCATTTTGCTTGAAACCGGACCACGTAACACCGCTACATCAATGGCCCGGCAGCAACTTAGCGGCAAAGCTATCCAGCGTGCTTTCCCGAGTTTCAGTAATGCAGATGAGCAAGAGAACCAGTGGCCTGATCTGATGCACGCAGCCGGTAAGCTCTGGATGTCTGGTGCCGAAATTGACTGGAATGTGTTTTTTCGTGGTTCAGAACGTTGCAGAGTAAGTTTACCGGCCTATAATTTTTCTAAAGATCGTCATTGGGTAGACTGCGCAACAATCCCTGCGCTAACAGTTACTTTGCAGGGTGGCATCAATCAGGAAAGTAATAACAGCACAGCGAAAATTGCTGCGGAAGCACTTATGGAAACACCGACAGATCGTAAAAGCCATTTGATCGAACTGATTATTGATGAACTTGAAAATGTTTCCGGTGAATCAGTTGGCACCGACGACAGTGATACATCCTTTGTTGAACTCGGTTTCGATTCACTGTGCCTGACCCAGGCCAGTCTATCGCTCAAGAAAAAGTTTGGTACCAATATCGGCTTGCGTGACTTGATGGAGCGTTATCCGACAGCTGTGAAACTCGCCGAACATCTGGATGACGAACTGCCAGCGGACAAATTTGCACCACCGGCTGCAGCGCCTGCTGGTCCTTCAGCGAATGGCAGCACTCACTTGATCACCAGTTTACCGTCTCAAGATAATCCTGAACAGTTTGCTCAATACATTATTGCTGAACAGCTCAATATTATGAAGCAGCAGTTGGCGGCGTTAAACCAGCAGAACGTTAATCTCTCGGATAACCATCTACATAATCTTCAGCATCAGGTACAAAACAAAGCGGAAAAAAATCTGAATAAAAAAAGCGATTCAGATAGCAGCAACAAGCAGACCACGTTTGGCCCATCTGTCAAAATCAATACACAAAAAACTGTCGCCGCATCCGCAGCGCTGGATGAAAAAGCCAACGCCATCATTAAACGCATCATCAACTGCACTGCATTGTCAAAAAAGTTTACCGAAACTAATCGCCCACAACTGGCAGACCCACGCGTCGTATCGGGGTTCAGTCCACTGCTTAAAGAAATAACCTATCCCGTCGTGGTTGAGCGCTCCGCGGGTTCAAGACTATGGGACATCGATGGCAATGAATATATAGATGTAACCAGCGGGTTTGGCTCCAACCTGCTGGGACATCGCCCGCCGGACATCATCGCCGCACTTAAAGTACAACTTGACCAGGGTATCGAAATTGGGCCGCAGCACCCTTTAACCGAACAAGTTGCAGCCCTGATGCGCGAATTTACCGGCCATGACCGAGTTGCATTCTGTAACACCGGTTCAGAGGCTGTGCTCGGTGCGATCAGAATTGCGAGAACCACGACTGCCAGAGATAAGATCGTCATTTTTGCCGATTCCTATCACGGCATCTTTGATGAGGTGATTGTCAGGGGCGGCAACCACAAGCCCAGTAAACCGGCTGCACCAGGCATACCCGCCTCCGCGACTGAAAACATATTGGTGCTGGAGTACGGTTCAGCTGAATCACTCGACATTATTAGACAGCAGGCCGACGACATTGCAGCTGTTCTGACCGAACCTGTGCAAAGCCGCCACTTGAGTCTGCAGCCACACGAGTTTTTACATCAATTGCGAGTGCTCACGGAAGAGCAGGGAATACTGCTGATTTTTGATGAAGTCATTACCGGCTTCCGCGTACATCCAGGTGGAGCGCAGGCCTACTTCGACGTCAAGGCCGACGTAGCGACGTATGGAAAAGTAATCGGCGGTGGCCTGCCATTTGCTGCGATTGCCGGTAAATCCCGATACATGGATGCATTGGACGGCGGACACTGGCGTTACGGTGATGAATCCTTCCCTGAAGTGGGTGTTACTTATTTTGCCGGCACATTCGTACGCCATCCGTTGGCCCTCGCTGCGTGCAGGGCTATTTTGTTGCACTTGAAGGACGCTGGCGCCGATCTACAGCAACAGCTGAATGAAAAGACCAGGAAACTGGTGGAAAGATTCCAGCAATCAATAGAAAAACATCAAGCACCGATCGAAATCGATTATTTCAGTTCGATGTTTCAACTGCGCTTTCTGCAAGAAAGCCCCTATACCGGTCTATTCTATGCGTTACTGCGTGAACACGGACTTTATATCGCCGAGGGCCGGGTCTGGTTCCTGACTGTAGCGCATAGTGATGCCGATCTGGACAGCATCGTACACGCCTTTGATAGTGCGCTTGCAGAAATAGTTAGCGGCGGTTTTCTCGGCGACACTGATCAGCAAATACAGGCGCCAATGAAAACAAACTTAACTCAACAACACGGTGGTAATGGTCGGGGCGAGACACCGCCGGTACCAGGTGCAAGATTGGGGCGCGACCCTTCCGGCACATCGGCCTGGTTCGTTCCCGACTCGAACAGGCCCGGTAAGTATCTGCAACTGAAGTAGGCCACCCTTATGACACACAATCAGGATAGCACAAAAGGCGAGCAGAACGGGGCAACTCCCGTCGATTTTGATCCGTTCGCCTGTGGTGAAGTGGTGCGCAAAGTACCCGCGACTGAACCACAGCAGGAAATCTGGACGGCCACCCACATGGACGCCTCAGCGGCCTGCGCGTTCAACGCGCCTTTGCTACTGCACTTAAAAGGTCGGGTGCAGTATCCCCAATTACTTGCTGCGTATTCTCAACTAATAGAACGGCACGACGCCCTGCGTGGCTCATTCAGCCCGGATGGACGTGATTTTGTGATCACGGCGAATGTACCTTTGGATTTACCACTGATTGACCTTTCTCTTCGGGACGCCGGGAGCAAAGACGACGCCTTGATTGAGATACTCGAACAGGACGCGATGACAGCGTTTAATCTCGAATTTGGCCCATTGATTCGCGGCCAGCTCATTAAATTTGATGAAGCGGATTATTTTCTTCTAATCACCGTACACCATATCGTTTGTGACGGTTGGTCAACAGGTATCCTGCTCAGCGAACTTGCTGAACTGTATTCCGCTGAGACCGGGAAACGCCAACCAAGTTTACAGGCTGCTCCAAGCTTTGCCGACTATGCCCGAGAGTTGCATGTAACACACAGTTCAGAAAGTTATCTGGCTTCAAAAAACTACTGGCTGGCGCAATTTGCTGATGAACCCCCCGTTCTGTACTTGCCACTTGACAAACCTCGGCCGCCTGTTCGTACCTTTAACGGCAGCCGCCGTGACTGTTTCATAGATACAGAAAGAACACAGGCACTTGCCCAACTTGCCGCACAGTCTGGTAATACCTTATTCGTTACCTTGTTTGCAATCTTCCAGATCCTGCTATGGAAAAGATCCGGCCAACCGGACATAGTTGTTGGATTTCCTGCTGCTGCCCAGCCTATTACCGATAACGCCGGTTTGATCGGGCACTGTGTCAATCTATTACCGATCAGATTCAAGTTGGACGATCAGAAAAGTTTTACGGAGCACCTGGATGTTCTGAGACCACACATTTACGATGCCCTTGAATATCAGGAGTTCACATTCGGTAGTCTATTGAGAGAATTACAAATTGAGCGTGATTCCAGCAGAGTGCCGCTCGTGCCTGTAACTTTTAATCTGGAAAAGTCTACCGATGAATTTAACTTTGAAGAGATAAAGGCAAACTTCAGCTTCGAAGGAAGGAGTAACGAAACCTTTGAAATATCTTTAAATGTCGTTAACCATCTAGATAAGCTGGAACTACAGTGGAGTTACAACACCGACTTATTCGCCAGGGAAGGTATTGATCGACTTATTGAATACTTCCTGTTCGTGCTGAATGAAATTATCGTTGATCCATATGCTCGGATTTCTACCCTCCCTCTGATCAGTCCACAAGAGCGGCAGTTAATACGCTCCTGGAATGCGACTGAGAAGGAATATCCACTTGATCAGTGTCTGCACCATCTGTTCGAAGCGCAGGTGGCGCGGACGCCGGAAGCGATCGCGGTGGAATATGACGAACAGACGCTTACCTACAAGCAACTTGAAGAGCGTGCCAATCAGCTTGCTTGTCATCTGCAGGTTCTGGGTGTTGCACGGGAACAGCTAGTGGGCGTCTTTATGGAACGTTCAATGGAGATGGTGATTGCACTATGGGGAATTCTGAAGGCTGGCGGTGCCTATGTGCCACTCGATCCCGATTATCCACCGGAGCGCATTGCCTATATGCTGGAAGATACCGGCGCGTTGGTGTTGCTAACACAAGCGCAGTTAAAAGAACAATTACCGCGGCACAAGGCGAAGGTTGTGTGTTTGGATCAGGACTGGGATGTCATCGCAAGACATAGTCCTGCTCGATTATCTGACGCCTCGAGCAGCAACTGTCTCGCCTACGTGATTTACACGTCCGGCTCGACTGGAAAGCCCAAGGGGGTGATGAACAACCACAGTGGAGTCGTGAACCTGTTGCTGTGGACGCAGGAGACATTTCAATTATCTACTGCGGATCGCATTTTGCAGACAACGCCGTTCAGCTTCGATGCCTCGATCTGGGAGCTCTTTTGGCCACTAACGGCAGGTGCCAGGTTAGTGATCGCAAAACCCGGACGACACATGGACCCAGCCTATTTGGCGGCTGCAATGGTCGAATCGGAAATCACAACAGTTCAATTTGTACCGTCTATGCTTGGGTTATTCCTGGAATACGAACACAATCTTGAAGATTGGAGTGTTCGGCAGGTATTTTGCGGTGGTGAAGTTCTGAGCAAAGAAATCCAGGACAGGTTTTTCGAGAGGTTTAAGAATACAGCACTGTATAACGTGTACGGCCCCACTGAGGCGGCCGTTGATGTAACCCACTGGGCCTGTGAACGGGGCACTAAATTGACAGCGGTTCCGATTGGCAAGCCCCACGCAAATACGCAGTGTTATATTCTTGACAAGGGGCTACAGCTGGTGCCGCCGGGTGTGCCAGGGGAGCTGCATATTGGTGGAGTGCAGGTCGCTCGAGGCTATCTGAATCGCGATGACTTGACGGCGCAGAATTTTATCCGTGATCCGTTTAGCGACAACCCTCACGCCCGCATATACAAAACGGGAGATATGGTACGTTACCGGGTAGATGGCAATATTGAGTACGTCGGGCGAAGTGACTCCCAGGTAAAGGTACGCGGATTGCGGATAGAACTGGGGGAGATCGAGTCGGTGTTGTTGCAGCACACGGCGGTCAGTCAGTGCACAGTAACGGTGCGCGAGGAACGCGTGGGAGATCAGCGTTTGATCGCCTATGTCGTACTCATACCAGGTGCCGAGTTAACGAATACCGAAATGCGTGAGCACGCGCGCACCCATTTACCGGACTACATGGTGCCGCAACATGTGGTCGAACTGGACGCACTCCCCCTCACGCCTAACGGGAAAGTAGATCTAAAGGCGCTGCCAGTTCCAGAAATGCATGAGGCTGACCACGCCGTATTCAAGGCGCCTGATTCAGAACTGGAAATTTATCTCACAAAACTCTGGACCGAGACCTTGATGACGGAAAATATTGGTGTGGCTGATAATTTTTTTGAACTCGGTGGCCATTCGCTATTGGCCATCCACATTGTAACGAAGCTGTCAAAAGATCTCGAAACTGAAATTCCGTTGCCCTTGATATTTGAATATCCATGTATTTCGGACATGGCGCAAGCCGTTGAAAAACTGCTTGTTGAAGAGCTGGACAAGCTGTCTGACAGTGAAGCCGAAAGCTTACAGAATAACGCTTCCACTTAAAGGAAATGCTACACGTGTACTCAGATACTTCCAGAAATTTATCGAAAACCAAGCAGTCACTTTTAAAAGACCGCCTGAGCAAACTAGCTTCGTCTCAGCTCGACGTTAACAAGCCGACTGTAATCCCAAAAGTTGAATATGACGATACTGTGCCGCTTTCATCCATGCAGCAACGTATGTGGTATCTGGATCAATTGGAAACGATGTCAGGTATTCACAATGTCGCCCAGGTATACAGAATTCGGGGCACATTGGACGCTTGGTCACTGGAAAAGGCCCTCTCAATAATTGCACAGCGGCACGAGTCTCTGCGTACCATATTCAAAGAAAAAGACGGTGCTCCAGTACAGAAAATTCTCCCGGAACCGCAGATCGCATTAACGACTGATCGGTTAATTGATGTGCAACAGGAAGACATTGATGCATTGTTGGAGCAAGAATCTACAACGCCTTTTGTGCTGTCCGAGCCCCCATTGTGGCGTGTATTACACCTGGAAGTTGATGCAGACCAGCATATTGTTTCTTTCGTTTTCCATCATATTATTTTCGATGGCTGGTCACTCGACCTCTTCATGCAAGAACTCACTGCAGCTTACACAGCGAGTTTGCAAAACCAAACGGTTGATTTACCACCCTTGCCCTTGCAGTATGCGGATTATGCCGTATGGCAACAAAACCGACTATCCAGCCCTCAAGTAAAAGATCAACTCAATTATTGGCTGGAACTTTACAAACAAGAACTGGCACCTATACAGATCCCAACGGATTTTTTACGTCCCGCAGAACAGGTTTTCACAGGCTCTTCTGTTTCAGCCCGGCTGGATAAACCTTTGCTTGATTCGCTCAAGGAACTCGGTCGGCGTCATAATGCCACTTTGTTCATGGTCATGCTAACAGCTTACTTTGTGCTTCTGCATCGCTATTCGAGAGACAAGGATCTGGTTATCGGCATACCCATTGCGGGCCGAGTACAGCCAGAACTTGAAAACATCATTGGATATTTTGTAAATACACTGGCCATCAGGGCAAATACAGGCGACTCTTCGAGTGTCAAGGAGCTGCTTGCTCAGGTCCGGGAACGTTGTTTGGGTGCATTCAGTCACCAGGAGATTCCGTTCGACCTTCTGGTCAGGGAAATTCGACCTGAAAGAGACTTGAGCAGGACGCCTGTTTTCCAGGTATTTTTTTCGTTCGAAACACAAGTCCAGCATATCAAGCCGGTTGGCTTGCTGACCGCAAAGCCAATCAAAAACAAGGTCAAACTCGCGCAAACGGATTTGAGTTTCTGGCTCAATGAGGATGCCAGCGGGATTCATGCGGAACTCGAATATTGCACGGCATTATTCGCCGAACCGACCGTTCAGCGAATGCTCTCAACTTATCAGACAATCCTTAAAAACATCGTACAGGATTCTGAACAAAGCATCTCTGACATATGTTTGCTGAACGACTTTGAACGAGCACGTTTAACGAATTTCAATCCTGCTTTCGTCACAAATGAGAAATCCAAATCGCTTGCGCAAGCCGTAGCCGAACACGCTGCTCAAAACGCAGACGCTATAGCAGCAATCAGTGGCGATCACACCATCAGTTATGCCGAGCTGGACAGACGTTCAAACCAACTGGCGTACTATCTACGCAACCTGGGCGTGGGGCGGAACGCTTTGGTTGGCATTTGCGTCAACCGCTCGATTGAGATGCTGGTTGGCCTGCTCGGCATATTAAAAGCAGGTGGTGCCTATGTTCCACTGGATCCCGATTATCCGGATGAACGATTGTTGTACATGCTCGAAACCGCCGAGATACAGATACTGCTCACAGAAGCTGCTCTGAATGATACCTGTCCCGAACATATCTGCAAGCGCGTCTGCATCGATCAGGATTGGACCGATATTTCAAACGCACCTGCAGATAACTCTGATGTGCCGCTAGCTGCAAATGATTTAGCTTATGTGATTTTCACCTCCGGTTCGACGGGGAAACCGAAAGGCGTTAAGGTACCCCACGGTGCGATGATGAACTTCCTCTACAGCATGGCACACGAACCAGGCCTCGAAAAAACCGATACCTTACTATCGGTCACAACACTGTCGTTCGATATTGCCGTGCTGGAACTGTTCCTGCCTCTTCTGGTGGGCGGTACAACAGTGATCGCAGACCGCGATGCCGTCACGGATGGTCAGACGCTGGCTTCGCTGATAGCAGAACACAATGTTACAGTGATGCAGGCCACACCCAGCACTTGGCGTTTATTACTGTTATCCGGATGGCCCGGCAGTCGAGCGTTTAAAGCATTGTGTGGCGGAGAAGCGTTTCCCAGGGACCTGGTCCAGGACTTGGTGGATAAAGCAGGTGAGGTCTGGAACATGTACGGTCCAACCGAAACCACGGTCTGGTCGACCTGTTATCGCGTCGCCGATCCGCACCAGGCCATCCTCATCGGCAAGCCAATTGCCAATACTCAATGCTATGTGCTCGATGCCGCCCGCCAACTCCTGCCGATCGGTGTGCCCGGCGAACTGTATATCGGCGGAGACGGCGTCACAGCCGGTTATTTAGACCGGGAAGATCTCACCGCTGAATGCTTTGTCGGCGATCCATATAGCGGTGAACCCGACCAGAGCCTGTACCGGACCGGTGATTTGGTGCGCTGGCGCGAGGACGGTAACCTGGAATATCTGCACCGTCTGGATCATCAGGTCAAGGTGCGGGGCTACCGGATTGAGCTGGAAGAGATCGAGGCGGTCCTGGTGTCGCATGCGTCCTTGAAACAATGTGTAGTGGAGGTGCGGGAATACCGGCCGGGAGATCAGCGGCTGATCGCTTATATTGTGCTGATACCGGGTGCCGAGTTAACGGTCACCGAGATGCGTCAGCAGGCGCGTGCCCAGTTACCGGATTACATGGTGCCACAGCATCTGGTCGAACTGGACACGCTCCCCCTTACTCCTAATGGGAAAGTCGATCGAAAGGCGCTGCCAGCGCTATCAGAAACTCTTACTACAGGTGAACAACAGCTGGTAGAACCAGAAACAGAAGCCGAAGTTTATCTTGCATCCGTGTGGAAAAAAGAGTTAGGTGAAACGAGAATCAGTGTGCATGATAATTTCTTTGATATTGGTGGCCATTCATTGCTAGCCGCGCAAATCGTGGTCCGTATCAAATCAGAACGCGGCAGCGATATCCCACTACGGGCCATGATTGTGAATACACTGGGTCAACTGGCAAGCAAGTATCTCGAATTTGCTGGCGATCTGGAGCTACCCAGTACAAATGAAAGAGTGCATTCAGTCAATTCCAAGCAGTCCATGTTCACAAAAATCAAGAATGTGTTCGATAGCCGTAATTAACTGCTTAAGTCGCCGTGCTAAATTCAACCATTGCCTCAGAACGATAAAAAACAGAATCAGTAATTATGCAAAAGAAGAAACATGAAATTTTCGAATGGCAACAGATTGAAACACGCGATTCTGTAGCGTATGGATTATTTAAAAAGCATTTCTTAAAACGAAAACTTCCAGTAATAATTACTAACTCCGCGCCTCAATGGTCAGCTTTCAAGAACTGGACGCCCGGGTATCTTAAGCAAAAGCTCGGCAACAAAATGGTGATACCGGATGCTGACTATTATCAAATCGTCAGTAAGGTTGGTGAATCGTACCCATTCGATAAACTCATGGAGCTTATTGAAGCTTCAAGTGAAAATGCGCCATCGCCCTACCTTCGTAATATCGATATCCATTCAAATTTACCTGAACTTGTCGAGGATATAAATCCACGGCTATCTTATGCCTTGCCTAACTGGCTTACGTGCAAATTAGTTCCTCAGGTGGTGACTGACGGTCTGGTTGAATTGTTTCTCGGGGGAAGGGGAACCAGTTTCCCGATACTTCATTTCGATTCGCATGGCTCAAACGCGTTCATTACGCAAATATATGGAAAAAAAGATGTGATCTTGTTCTCGCCAGCTCAAACTGAGTTGCTTCATTCCCTGTTTGGTGATCCGGGCGAGTTTTCAGTTGAGAAATTAGAAAACGCCGTTGTGGGAAACAGCCCTATTGCTGCTCAGTTAATCGGCTACAAACAAACATTGTTACCTGGCGACACTGTCTTTATTCCTTCAGGCTGGTGGCATACAACGATTATGAACGAACTATCCATTACAATAAGTACAAACAATGTCAATCAATCAAATTGGCTACCGTTTATAAGATCAATGACAAGTTATAACCGTGGCGCCAAAAAAGCACTCAAAACCATCTACTTCTTATCTATTGGTGGCATACTTTGGACACTCGACCTGTTAAGAAAATCGGATTTGATTTCACGGCCAATTAAATAGAATTTTTAGCCTGGGCGGAACTCGCATTAGCCCCGTTTTTTTTATGATCCTTGCTGTTCCCCATTGTTTAGTAGCCGCAACGTCATGCTAAGGTTAGAATGCTTAAAATTTCTCCAACGGTATTCGATACTACGTTGTTACTAATTTTGCATCTCACCCCGGCTTTGTCCATAACAAGGGCAGTTTAGTCAACAGGGCGTAAGTTCGGCCTATACTCTTACGCCGTTCGCACTCGTGGTTATGAAGAATGCGGTACACACCCGCCATTGATGGCCTTAGGGCCCTAGCCGTTATTGCTGTTCTCCTGTTCCATGCCAAAGTTCCTTGGTTTCGTGGCGGGTTTGTCGGTGTTGACGTATTTTTCGTCATTTCCGGCTATCTGATCACTTCTCTAATACTGCAAGAACATGCCAACGGTCGGTTCACATTGGCAGGTTTCTACGAGCGCCGGATCCGTCGAATTTTTCCGGCATTGTTGTTAGTGGTACTGTCGACCCTGGTAATCGGTGCGTTTGTCATGTTCCCTCCTGACTTGGCCCGTTTGGGGTCAAGTGCCGTGGCAGCGATGCTATTCGTGTCCAATCTCTATTTCTTGAGAAGCGAGCAGGCTTATCTTCGAGGTGACACCGAGTTGGAGCCGCTTGTGCATACTTGGTCACTGGCAATCGAAGAGCAATTTTATTTGTTATTCCCTGTAATGATTCTCGGGATCATCCGCATATCGAAACGGCTGGAGGTCGTATTGGTTGGCGTTGCCCTGGGATCCTTCGCACTCTCCGTATATCTCACTTTGGCTCGCCCGGAGACTGCATTTTACTTTTCTCCGAGTCGCGGTTGGGAGCTTTTGCTCGGAGCGTTGGTTGCAGTAACTGCCCTCAAGGAAATGGTACCGCGCACAATCACCCTAGTGTTGCAGTTTGTGGGGTTGGCCATGATCGTCGGCGCTATAGTGAGCTTCGATACGCTTACGCTCTTTCCAGGATTCGCCGCGCTGGTTCCATGTGTAGGGACGGCTCTAATCCTCGCCTGGTGTGTTCGAGAATCCCCACTCACTGCAGTTCTGAGCCACCCGGCAGTGGTCTGGATCGGTCTCATATCTTACCCGCTATATCTATGGCATTGGCCTTTGCTCGCCCTGTCCAGGCACACGCTCTCAAGAGAGCTTGCTGCCTTCGAAATTGTAGCTCTCTATGGTCTCGCGGTCCTCCTCGCGACCGGCACGTGGCGGTATATAGAGAAACCCTTCCGGCAACGGCGAGGGTCCATCACCGCGAAACGCCTATTCGCATCGGCGGCTGGAGTGAGCTGCCTTACCATTGCAATAGGAGGCGCACTCCGGGCCACGGAGGGAATGTGGGCCGCGACACCCGCAGGCGTCGCGCGTATGTTGGAGGCCGCGAAGGACTACGCACCCCTTATTGGCACCTGTCACAACTGGGATCGCAAAAATTCAGAAGGGCTTTCACAATGCGTAATTGGCATCAGGGAGCGACTGGAACTCGATTTTGCTCTCTGGGGAGATTCGCATGCCGGCGCAATTGCAATTGCTGTCGGCGCAGTCGCAAACAGCGCCGGCAAAACAGGGTTGCAGCTGACGACGGACGACTGCCCGCCATTACTTAGGACGCAGGTACGCATCCGGCACCAGTTAACAGATTGCGAGGCTCGCAACGAAGCAGCTTTCGCGTTGCTGCGACAGCATCGCATTCGCCAGGTAGTCTTGGCAGGCGCCTGGGTACAGTATATTGACGACTACAAAACAGTTGAATTATCGATCGAGCCGAACGTCACAAACGATACTGTTGCGTCATTTCGGCAAGCACTCAAGTACACAATTAGTCAGTTACGAGTACTTGGCATTGATGTGGTGATTGTCGGGCCGATCCCCGATATTGGTTGGAATGTGCCTTACGTCCTGGCGGCGGCGGAGAAGCACAAAGCGGTACTGCCAGACGGGCCCTCACTCGGCGACTTTCTGAAAAGCCAGCGCGAGGTTATCCCTATTCTGAAGGAACTGGAAAACGACGGCGTCTACGTAATATATCCACATGAGGTGCTTTGTCAGTCAATTTGCATCGTCCAGCTGGAAGGGCAACTTCTTTACAGGGATAGCGAGCATCTGACGACTGTCGGAGCCGAACTTCTGCGACCCATGCTTGTTGAGCAACTTTCCAGGGTGGCTGCGGTGCCATAACCATCCGAATCCAGTTCACGCCCCGTTGGCATGGATGGGCCCACTGGTAGTAATCGCGGCAGGCGAAGATGCTACCAGCGTAGAACATCGCCACGCGCCTTCCACATCCGCGGGTCGGGCTGAGAGACCAAGGTCGTTGCCCGCCCGTTGTTGCCAAAAGTATCTCATCACGAACTTCTCAAAGCAGCCTATCCCGCCACCCACCCTGTTTCTCATGACGAGCTATTTAATATAGGGAACAGGTAATTTGGCACTTTCATTACGCAAGAATCTACGGTGGGGTTGATATTTTATCGTTCTGTTGCACGGTTCTTGAATGCTTCGCTTAATCTGAATGCGGTAATGCTACCCGCGTAAAGAGCGGCGCCTATTGGTGCCTTGTACCATTTATGCCGCGCAAATGCGTTGACGATCACATCGCGTCTGACTTGTCGCCAGTTGTATCGGTTAGCGATTCCCAAAACCACGGCAATAGACTCACTAAGTGCTCGAGTGGTATGCCACCAACCTGAAGGCATGCACAGCATGTCGCCAGCACCTACGCGTGCGCGAAGAGGAGTGGCCCGCCTGAGCAGAGGAAACTCGACCAGATCGGCAATATCCGCGACCGGAACATGCGACCGCGAATTCGCGCTGGTAAATTCATATCTGTGCGGGTAAAGGTAATTGCCCTGATTGGGTGGAAAGAAGAGCCATTCCTTTTCTCCGACAACCTGGGTTACAAATGTTTGTATCTTGAAATCATCGGAATGGATGCCGTCGCGTATCGTGGAGTGCTTGCCGCCCATGTTGAGAACAAGCGCACTAGTATGCCGGAGGCTATGATCAGCTGGGAATCCACGTAGAAAGCTTGGATTATCGAGCCAATTGGGTTCCCATACAGATTGCGGATGAAAGTCGCACAGTAGTTCTGGAAAAAGCTGCGTGATATGCAGTGCCGAAATATAAGGCCCTGGATTGTCTGCAGTCGATATCATCATCGCGTCGATGTACTCAGCCATCGAGCGACGTTGATTATTCCATTCTTGATTTGGGACAATCACGTCTCCATAGCGTTCGCGAAAGAATGGCAGGCTCCATTTAGTAAGTGCCGGCCAATTGCTTGTCGCGTCGGTAATTATAACCGGTTTGCTGCGACCCATGAACTCTGAGTAAAATTCTTCGTAGGAGAGATTATCGTGCCGCTCTACCTCTGGAACCTTTGCGAAGTAATCCCAAATCGTAGCGTGAGACGCTTGACCATCATGCTCATCAACGGACATCGTATGCGCCATTTGAGTTCCCCTTTGCGTATAGGATGAGTTCAAAAAGCATAAATGTCTTTTTCGCAAAGATCAACAGGTAAAGTTTTCCAATATACAATGATTCTGAAAAATTCCCCGGTGTCCAGTACAGATTGAGTCTGAAATAAGGGGATAGGAGCTGGCTCCGTTCATCCTGCGAGAATGACTACGATGCAAGACCACAGCCCCAAAACGATCGACCCACTGGACGCCTTTGTGCAAAGTGCTGAAACGGTTTCTTTTCGACTGACCAATGAGGTGGTCCGCTACGAATGGCAACGTCGAACCCTGGTACGATTTCGTTATCTGGGGCTGGGCAAACGGGATAAGGCTATCGTGTTGCTCTATCGTCAAAAGCTGACGGAGTATTCCCGTTAGCAGTTAGCACGCCTGGTCCGGCAATACAAAACAACCGGCCAGATTGGCGCTTTCCCCGGCGTTGGGCCTTGTTGCATGGCTCATTGATAAGCTGACCGTGCCGCTGTAGCGTCGGCGTTACGCGATGCGATAGCTATTTGGCATCCATGTCAGTATGTTCAGAATCGCATACGCAAGCCCAGCTTCAGTTTTCTGCTACGGCATCATCCGACTTCACTCAGTGCACCGGAAATATTTCCTACCAAGGGTGAGTAGGCTTGCTTTTGTGTTCTTTGTTGCTCCCCGCTGTCTGAGTTGTTTCATTATTTGAAGGATCAAAGTGCCGCGTCTGCGGTGTCAAGCTCTTTAATGATCATGTCCCGCTGGGCGCTGGGATTCACACGCTCAAGCCAGATCTCCCGCCAGTACATCAGCTCGCCCCGCGGGCAGTCACCCAGTTGGTCTCCACAAAGACACTCGTCACACAGCGTCTCGTTGTTCCGCATGTTCTGCAGAGTCACCGTATCGTGCATTTCCTGCATCTTGCCGGTCCGCTCGTCGATGATCCGGTCAACGCGATATCGAACCTCCGCCACGCCTCCACAACATCTCATCATTTCATTGCTGGGGCCCATGCCTCGGTTACACCCATTGTTGTCCAACGTCCCCACGATTTGATCGAGACTCTTGACTCGGACCATGTCGCCCGCATTCAAACCCAACGACTCTTTAGGCGTTCGCTTGTGAGGTCCGCGAAGCTTCGCCTCACCACCCACTGCGCGCCACAACCTTTGCCGGGACCAGCGCACGAATAGCTTCAATACCTCTGCTACGGAGAGATCTCCATTTCGGACTTCCCTGAACGGAATCCGAACCCACCAAAATTTGTGTCTCCCCGTGAAAAACTCGGTCGCTTTAGATAGCTCGGTCGACTGGCAGAAATAGTGGTTTTCGTCTGACTTTACTTTCAAACGAGTTCGCAGTTCCTCGAGCCCGGTTTTGGATCGCTGTGGCGTCGTATACTCGGTGTCCATGGGTTGCAACCAAGCCTCTTTCCAGAAAATTCTGCAGCCATGTTTGCATCCGTCGTGACCGTGGCCGTCACAACGTGAGCCGTCCAGGATCACCACGTCGTTTGCTGGAAAACGTCGCATTGCTCCCCAGGCGGGAGGTGCTAAGTCTACACAGGTCTTCTCAACTCGACGCGCGACGCGAAAGGGCATATCGCACCAATCTAGCATTTCCGGCATGAATGGAAGGCCATCTAGCGTGCCGTTAGCATCAAGCGTCGATAGTATCTCTTCCGGCGAGCGTACACGTACTCGGTCACCGGTACGGAATGTATTACGTTTCATGATCATCTCGTTACATGTATAGGAAATTGGAGGCAAGCTGTCAGTGCCTGAATGACAAGTCCTGCGTGAAAAATAAACATTCCAAACCTTAACACAGCTTCATACCATTGGGAAAATATGCAATTAACACTTTGATCTGCTGAAATGTAAGACGCCATCTACAAATTGCTCAATGAATCAGATGTTCTCTAGACGTGAAAACCCTCATTCGATATCGGCATGGTCCGGCATCTGTGTCCCGTGGCTGTGAAGATGGCATTGCACACAGCGGGCGCTAGCGGGGGTAAACCCGGCTCACCCAGTCCAGTCGGTGGGAAGTCGCTGTCGATGAAATGCACGGCCACCTCCAGCGTATGCCGTATGCGCGGTAGCGGATATTGGTGGAAATTGGTCTCCTGCACCCGCCCGTGTTCGTGCTTGACCTGCTGGCCCAACATGGCGCTGAAGCCGTCCACGACGCAACCTTGCACCTGGTTCTCCGCGCCGCTTAAATTCACAATAGGGCCCACATCGGCCGCCACGGTGACAGAGTGCACGGTCACTCGTTTGTCTTCGCTGACGCTAACGTCAGCTACTTCGGCGATGTGGCCGGCATAGCTGAAGTAGAACGCCAGGCCCAACCCGCGCCCCTTGGGCATTGGCGAGCCCCAGCCGGCCTTGTCCGCTGCCAGCTGGATTACTCCCCGCGCGCTATCACGATTCAGCACGGAATCGTCAGGTCTTATCTTTCGTTTGACGGCTTCTATCAAGGAAGTCTCTCCCACCAGCTCAAGCAGCACTGCCAAATGATCCCGACCTGCCGCCGCCGCAAGCTCGTGAATAAACGACTGCAGCGGGAATGCAAGCACGTTGGCATTCGGCGCGCGCCAGGGACCGCAGGGTGTCTGCCATGGCATTACGGTTTGCGTTAGCCGAAAATTGTCGATGTGCTTAGCGGGAAATACGTCAGTCTCGAGGCTGCCACCGGCAACCGGCTCGTTGTCGTCGTGTGAAAAGGTGATGAAGTGGTTGTGCCAGGCGCTTATCTTGCCTTCAGCGGTAACTGCGCCCGCGAGCGAGTGAAAGCCGCCAGGGCGATAGAAGTCATGCTGCATGTCGTCTTCACGGCTCCACTGCAGCTTCACCGGTTTACCCACGCGCGCGGCAATGGCAGCCGCTTCGCACATATAGTCATTGTACAGTCGACGGCCAAAACCGCCGCCAACGCGGGTTTGGTGTACTGTGATTTGGCTGGCATCCAATCCCAAAACATTGGCCACATTGCCTATGCCGCGCTGCGGCATTTGTGTTGGCGCCCACAGTTCAACAGTACCGTCTTCGTTTACCATCGCCGTACAGTTTTGTGGCTCTAGCTGCGCGTGTGCGACAAAGCCATAGCTATAAAAAGCCTCCACTTTTTTGTGAGTCTGGTCGAATTCAGCGTCGACGTTGCCCGTGTCTACCAGGGTTTGCTCACCGGGTTTTCCTGCAATGCGGCGGGCTTGCGCCAACGCTGCCTGCCAACTGTCGTTGGCTGCTTCGGTGTCATCCCACTCGACTTTTAAACGGCGTTTGGCCTCGAATGCAGCCCAGGTGTTTTCCGCAACAATGGCAATTCCGGGCTTGAGCTCGTAAGGATTGCCATTACCTTCCAAAACGAATGCAGTCAGCACGCCATGCATCTCAATTATCTCTGAGATATTTGAACTTGCCACCTTACCGCCTGCTGCCGGCGCCTTTTGATACACCGCGAACACCATGCCCGGCAGTTTTTGATCGATGCCAAATAGGGGTTCACCTCGCACCAGCGCCGCATTGTCGACACCCGTCACACGTGTGCCAAGTAGGGCATATTCAGCTTTTTTCTTAAATTTAATTTTAGTCGGCAGTCGCTGCTGTGCGGCCGCCTCTGCCAGTTCAGTGTAGTGTAATGACTGTTCGCCAAAGTATACGCGGCTCTGTCTGGTGCTCAATTCTGAGCGATCCACCTGCCAATGCGCGGCGGCGGCGTCAAGCAGCATGTAACGCGCAGCGGCACCCGCTTCGCGCAGAACATTCCAGTTGGAGCGAATAGATTGCGATGCAACAGCGTATTGAGGACCAAAGCGCGCCTCGTCAATAGCTGCCTGTACTATCTCAACCTCTTGCCAATTGGCGTCCAGCTCTTCGGCAATATCATGGGCAGCGAGGTTTTCACGCCCTGGCCTATCTCCGGGTTTTTAGCGAACAGCTTGATGCCATCCGCTGTAATCTGCAGAAAAGAATTGGGTGCGAAAGTTTGTGTGCCTGCTGCTGCCTGAGTGCGGCTGGTGGCCAGCTCTCGGTCGCCGCAGCCAGTGGTGAGACCGAGCATTAAACCGCCGCCCGCTACGCCGGTAAGTTTCAAAAAGCTGCGCCGGTCGAGCTGTTGAATTCGCAACGATGGATTGGTGTGCACAGTCATGCCAACCCCTTCAGTTTAGCCGCCCCCTGGTGTATACCTTTTCGAATGCGCAAGTAGGCGCCACAGCGACAGATATTGCCGGTCAACGCGCGATCAATATCGGCATCCGTGGGCTGCGAATTGCTGGCCAGCAAAGCGGCCGCGCTCATTAACTGCCCGGCCTGGCAGTAGCCGCATTGGGGCACGTCAAGATCTATCAAGGCTTGCTGCAGCACATGTAGCGAACCATCAGCGTTGGCAAGCCCTTCGATGGTAGTGATGGCTTTTTCAGCAACGGCGCTTGCCTGCGTCACGCATGAACGTACAGGTTTGCCGTCAACGTGTACGGTGCAGGCGCCGCATTGAGCTATGCCGCAGCCAAACTTGGTGCCGACCAAATCAAGTTTGTCACGCAGTACCCACAGCAACGGCATTGCCGCGTCAACATCGCCCGCGTCTAACGCCTGGCCATTAACCCCCAGTTTCGAGATAGACTCTACATTAATAGGGGGACACAAGTTATATTATAAGGGCGAGCAAATTGGTGGACACACCTTAATTACATGGGTAGCACATTGCGTTTAAGCTTACGTGTAAGTACTACTTGATAAGTATTCCGCCGACAACTCAAAAGGTCAGATGATCACAATGCTGCACTCTGTTTCTTCCCACGCTGTACAATCGTTGCGCGATGGTTGGCAGTTGACCAATACGCCGCCTGACGCCTGCAGCCATCCTGCCGAGCTTGCTGCGGATGCGGTCGATTGGCGCGCCGCAACCGTGCCGGGAACGGTTGCCATGGTCATGCTGAATGACAAGCCCGACCCCTGGGAACCTGCTTTTGACTATGACAGCGTGGATTGGTGGTATCAATGCCAATTTGCAGCAACCGGCCAAGCTCCCAAGGAGCGCGTTTACTTGCACTTCGCCGGTTTGGCCACGCTTGCCGAGGTATGGCTGAATGGCGAGTGCGTGCTCAAAGCCGACAATATGTTTTGCGCCTACGAGCTTGAAGTCACGCACAGTCTTAAAAAACATAATGAACTCGCGATTGTTTTTAGATCAGTTGCGCAAGAATTGTCTCGCAAAAAGCCACGTCCGCGCTGGAAAACCCGGCTGGTTGAACACCAACAGCTGCGCTGGATACGCACCACGTTGCTGGGGCGCATACCCGCATGGACGCCTGCGTTAAAACCGGTGGGGCCGTGGCGGGAGATCAGTCTGCGGCGGGCGGCTATTGCTGACATTTCCCGTTTCGACTTGCGTTCGACTCTGGTCGGTAACGACGGGCACGTAGACTTTCACTGTGAGTTAAGCGCGCTTGACTCTGGGTTGAAAGCCAGTCGCGCCAGCTTGAATATTGGCGGCCAATCTTATCCGCTAGACATTGAGCAGCAAACTCATGATGTAAGCTTAACGGCCGACCTTAGCATTAAAAATGTACCGACATGGTGGCCGCACACGCATGGTGAGCCACGCTTACTCGATTGCACGATGGAAGTCGATTTCGACTCCTCCAGCTTCACCCTGGATTGCGGTAAAATTGGCTTCAAGTCAGTTGCACTAAAGCGTGCTAACGATCAGGTTCAATTCGTGATTAACGGCGAGCCGGTTTTTTGCCGCGGTGCCTGCTGGACGATCAATGACTTTGCATCGCTAAGCGGCAGCGATGAGCAGTTACGTCAAGCGTTGATGTTAGCGCGTAACGCCGGCGTTAATATGCTGCGCATAGGCGGCACCATGGTCTACGAGAGTGACCACTTTTATGAGCTGTGCGACGAACTAGGCATTCTGGTATGGCAGGACTTTATGTTCGCCAACATGGACTACCCGGTCGATGATGCGGCCTTTATGGAAAATGTTAATGCGGAACTCGAATACCAGCTACAGCGTTTGCAGCCGCACGTATGTATTGCTGCGTACTGCGGTAACAGCGAGGTGGAGCAACAGGCAGCGATGTTTGGCGCGCCGCGCGAAATCTGGTCGAATGATCTGTTCGCAAATCACTTGCCCGCTTTGTGTGCAAAGTACGACGACGCCACGCCATACTTTCCATCAACGCCGTGCGAAGGGGCGTTGCCGTTTCATGTAAGCAATGGGCTGGCACACTATTATGGCGTAGGTGCCTATCAGCGCCCAATGCATGATTTAGTAGCCGCGCGAGTCAAGTTCACGCCCGAATGCCTGGGTTTTTCCAATGTGCCGGATACACAAACAATTAGCGAACTGACCGGTATGGAGGCACCGCCACCGCACCAGCCTTTATGGAAAAGACGCGTGCCACGCGATGGAGGAGCAGGGTGGGACTTCGAAGATATACGCGACTATTATTTAAAGGAATTGTTTGCCGAGGATGCGGTTAAGCTGCGCTACGCGGATTTAGAAAGATATTTTGACCTGTCCAAAGTCGTAACCGGCGAAGTCATGGCAAGTACATTTGCCTATTGGCGCAGTACCGCCAGCGAGTGTGCAGGGGGCCTGGTGTGGTTTTACAAAGACCTGTGGTCTGGAGCGGGCTGGGGCATTCTCGATAGCGACAATCGCCCGAAACCCGTCTACTACTACCTACGCCGAGTCTGGGCCGCCACAACCATATTGGTGAATGACATGGGTCTGGATGGTTTAGCGCTGTCGGTTGTTAACGAGACGGCTCAACCGCTGCTTGCTCGTGTTGAAATAACGCTATTGCAAACTGGAAAAACCGCGATAGCGAGCGCTGGCGAGAAAGTTGAGTTACCGGCGCGCAGTGTGAAAACTATGTCGGCAGATGCCATGTTTGGCCATTTTCTGGACGTGGGCTACGCCTATAAATTTGGTCCGCCAAAACACAATGTGGTTGCTTGTCTATTAATGGATGATGCTAATCGCCTTATCGCCGACAATTACTATTTTCCTAGCGGTTTGAATTTAACCTTGCAGCAGCATGTCGTTGTTGATGCTCAGCTCGCGACAGCAAATGAAGATGAGTTGGTGTTGAAGCTAAGTGCCGATTGCTTTTTGCAATCGGTAAGAATTACCGTGCGAGATTATCTGTCGGAAGACAATTATTTCCATCTTCCGCCTGGTTATACGAAAATAGTTAGCTTGCGCAAGACAACCAGCTCTGGCAAGTCATTCAGAGGCCACATAACAGCGCTGAACCTGCGCGAATCAATTGTATTAAAACTATGAAAAGAGAACAGCAGATTGTTTCAATGCCGGTCAACGTAGCGCTACTAACATTGGGTTCTGCAGACCTGGAATATCAACGCTTGCCGTTCTGGGTGGCATCGGCAACGGGGAATAATTTTGCCTGGCTGCATCTACCTTTCTCTGGCAGCGGTAATGTCACCGGCGTGATCATATGTAGCCCGCTGGGTTATGAATATACGCACTCGCATCGCTCCGTTCGCCATATTGCCGATCAACTGGCGCTGCATGGCTATCCAACTCTTCGCTTCGACCTGCACGGTATGGGGGACTCGGCGGGGGATCTGTTTGCAGAAGACTTGCTGCAGCGCTGGATCGCCGATATAAATGCTGCCATCGAGTCGGTTAAGTCGAGCACCGGGGTAGGTTCGATCTGTTTGTTCGGCATACGCATGGGGGCCACCCTGGCTGCCAAAGTAGCGGAGCATACTGCCATTGAGCACCTGGTGTTATGGAACCCCTGTGTCAGTGGCGGACGCTATGTTCGCGAGATGCAAGCGCTGGACTGGTTGTCTGAGCGCGCCGGCAAGGGCCATGACGACTACGTGGAAAGTGCCGGTTTTATTATGACCACGGACATGGCTACGAAAATAAAAAATATAGACCTCGCTAAACAGTCGTACAACATCGCTGGCAAGGTATTGGTCGTCCATCGCGACGACCTTGCCCTGGATACTGAACTGCCGACCACGCTCAGAGAAAAAGGCGTGCCGGTCGACGAGATAACCGCGACGGGTTATGCCAATATGATGGCGGAGCCCCAAGATACCGAGGTGCCGGCTGTAGCGATAGCAGACGTTGTTGGTTGGTTGGATGCAAATAAACAGCCCGGGCGGCTGGATTATAGCGACACTTTGTCTGTCGACTACAAACACGAAGTGACACTGCTGCATCACGATAATAAAAAGCTGACCGAAAAAATTTGCCTGCTTGGCCAGAAAAGAAACATCTTCGGCATCCTAAGCCAGCCCGCTCAACCCTTAGCGCTGGACCGGCCGCTTATCGTCTTGCTGAATTCGGGCTCCGTTCACCACGTTGGTCCCAACAGATTGTACGTGGAATTGTGCAGGGCATTGTCGGCCGCGGGTTTTGCCTGCCTTCGAATTGACCTGGCAAATCTGGGTGACAGCGTGGTCGGGCGTCCGGACAATGAAAATCACCCTTATCCCGATCATGCCAATGATGATGTGGAAGCCGTGCTGGGCAGCGTGACAAAGGAATTGGGCTTTCAACATATTGTATTGGCAGGCCTGTGCTCCGGCGCGCACACGGCGTTTCGTGCGGGCCTGCATAATGCGAAAGTCTGCGAATCCATAGTAATAAATCCTTTGACGTTTTACTGGCACGAGGGCATGTCGCTGGAGATACCGCATGCACACCAGTCACTCAAAGACGCCAAGTACTATGAAGGGGCGATGAGGGACAAACGCAAGTGGCTTAAACTACTGAAGGGCCAGGTTGAGCTTGGCTACATTCTGCATTTTGTCGCGAAGCATCTTAAACAACAGTTTGCTCATAGAATCCGCTATCTGCGGGCGATAACGGGTGTTAGCGCCACATCAAGACTGGGTATGGATTTGGACAAATACAAACAGGCGGGCAGGCGTCTCAGTTTCTTTTTCTCGACCACCGACCCGGGCTACGACATCCTGATGTCGGAAGCCCCGCACACGGCCAAAAAACACATCAAGCGCGGCGTCATCGACGTGGTTTTTATCGAGGATGCAGATCATACGTTTTCAGAAAAACGCAAGCGTGACGAACTTATCGACAAGATTCGCACGCACCTGGCGCGGCGCTACACGAAAGACTTAAGCAATGCTGAAGATGCTCGCTAATCGTCAACCGGGTTGGCTTTTTTGGGGAAAAACCGTTTTAACTTTAATACCGGGTGTTCGAGTACATGCCAACTAATGAACGCGAAGATTGAAGAGAGCGCCAATACCATCAGACAGTTGTAGTTCACGGCCAGCAGAAACTTTATGCCATCCAGCGCTCCGGTATCGACGGCAAAAGTTGCAAACCATAATTTCATCACCGGCAAGTGAAATACATAGATCGCATAACTGTATTTCGCCAGCATTTTCAGCAGCGATAGTTTTAGCACGCTATGGTAACGAAGCAGCAACCATGACTTTGCCGGTGCAACACTCAAAAAAATGGCAAGCGCAAAGCATAGGGCAATCAGCGTCTGGTTGAGGAAAATTGACCCGCTGCCGACCGCAGCGAAGTTTTTATGGAGTACGGTTTGTGCCACAACGATGGCGCTTGTCGTTACCAGTAAAACGCCGCTGTAGCGGCACAGCCACGCAAACGCGCGCTGTTCCCTTGCCATCACTGCCAGTGCGGCGCCTATTGCGAGTGCGTCCCAACGAGCTATTGTGAAAGTATAGGCAGCTTTTTCAGCAATCTCAGGCCAGCAGGTGATAATAATGTAGCGACTCAGCACGGCGGAAATGACCAAAAACAGGCAAATTTTTATAATTCGGCGCGCCGGAAAAAAAACAATGGCAGCCGGCCAAAGCAGGTAAAACTGTTCTTCTATAGCAAGCGACCAAAAGTGGGATAGTATTCCGTCGGAGAAAAATGGGCCGGTCCAGTTGACCAGGTAGAGCCAGTACCAGATTTGTTGCTGCTGCGCTTTGGTCGACACATCAAGCGAGTAACCTACGCTCGGCAGCAGGATGAAAACCAGCGCAAGTACGGCATAGTAGAGAGGAAAGATTCGCAGTACGCGCCTGACGTAAAAGTGTCCTATTTGCCTCTTCTGTCCTTTGCCGTCCAGTAGAATTCCCGTGATCAGGAAGCCGGACAATACAAAGAATAGCTGAACGCCTACCCAACCGGTATTAAGGAATAATTGATATATCTTGGCTATTGCATGACTGAGCGCTGTGTCCCCTGTTGTGCCCACGTTGTGCCAGACGACCAGCAAAATTGCGATTGCCCTGAGGCCGTCCAGGCCAGGCATATTGCCTTGCAGTGCAGTTAACCAGTTATTGAAGCCAATAGTGCTGGCTTGTTTGTTGCTCAAGCTTCTGTACTCGTTCCAATTTTCAATTCTGGTCGAGCAGGAGTTTAAGAGAGGAGGGCGGAATAATCAGCTTTTATTTGCACCAGGCCAGCAATATGTCGCGTGACTGTTATCAAACAGTGTGTGCTTTTATAGATATTTTTCGATCAGATGCTGAGTGCCTTTAGCCCACAGGGTGGCCATATCATCAAGCGCCGCAAGTTCGAGAGGTTTTTTTCGCGCAATTGAACGCGCCAGTTGAAACTGCAGAACCTTGGCAGTATTGGATATTCTGGAAAATGCCTGTTCACTTTCACCCAGGCCGGTTTCGCCACGCTGTTGCAGCCACTGCATGTATGTCTCCGCTAATTCAAAACAGGCACCGTATTGGCGCAGTGTGGCGAAGGAGTAGGTGTGGAAGGTTTCGATCGGCTCTTCCATTAACCAATCGAGGTCGATGATAAAGCGCTGCTTGAACCTATCAAAGGGGTTTACCGTCGGCAGCAGAGCAAGATGGTATTTCAGTATTTCAATCGAGGCGACCGTTAGCTTTGCGCCACCAACCGCTTGGCCGTTTTGCTGCAGCTTCACATACTCGATGTAGGGCGGCAGCATGCGCTCGTGAGCAAGCCCCTCGAGCTGAAAGATATCGACAAAGTCCTGACCCTCAAGGTGGTAATATCCTTGGCCGTGAAAGTAGCCCATGCGGCGCTGTTGAATATCGATGGCGTTAACCGCGACAGTCGTTTTCACGTGTTCCTGCTGGTAAGCGGTGCCTTGTGTGTCCGGCAGGTAGTAGGAGTCAAGCTCGACCAGTACCGGCCTACCCTGGGTAATTTGTTCTTCAACGTGCAGCGCGAGTGAGCGCCAAGGGTTGAGCTCCTGAATATCCAGCCCGTACAAAGCTTGCAGATCGGCGTGAGGAAACTTAAAAAATGTCCACTGGTCGCCTTCGAAGTCGATGCGTAGCGTGAACGGTAAGGCCGCAATGGGCTCCAAGCCCAGGCCGTGCAGCAACTCCACCAGCACGTCGACATAGCAGTTGGTTTCGGCCCAGCATCTGCCTGTCTGATGAATCAGGTGAGGTCGATAAGTAGCAGGGTCTAGCGGGCTGACGTGTTTCATAAGAGCTACTTCACTCCAGCGCTAAAACGTCTTTTACCGGCGCTGGCCAGTAAGAGGGGTCCAGCCCGTGTTTCTTCAACAGCGCCAGGGCAATTCGTTCCAGGCCAAAGCCGATGCAGGCTGAGTGTGCTGGCTCGCCATCCGCCGTCTTAATGTCGAAATTCACACCGAAGTGATCCAGGTGGTAGTTGCACGAGGTTACCGCCGTGGGCTTTTCAGTCGAGCAAATCGGCACCACCAATTCGTATTTTAGATCCTGCTCGCGCTGGGTTGCTTTCATCACGCGGCCGCCACGGCCGAAGAACGGATCGTTCGCCAGCACCGGTTCAACATCCAGCCCCACACTCGCCAGCATTTCACGGCCGCGCTGCAGCCAATAGTTGCGATGTTCCAGCGCTTCGTCTGGCGTGCCGAGGCGCACGTATTCTCGTTGACGGAAAATCTGCATGCGTGCCGGGTCGTCCGATGGTTCGTGGCGAAATACAAAAGTGCGCAAATCGACGGTCCGGCCTCCTTCCACCAACGTGCCGGTGGCGGTTGGATAGAGGGGGTAGCATGCTGCCGGCACCATCATCACATCAGTAGGTGGGAGGCCACGACTCCAGTCGCTGTTTTTGTTGTGAACTTTTTCCACCAGCTCGCTATGTTGCTGTTCATCACCCGTAAAGCTGTGTACAGAACCCATCAAGTCCGGCATGGTTTCCACGTGGTCGGTACGCTCGTAGTGCGCTCGGTTCATAATGGGAGGAAAGCGCATCACCTCGGGGTTCAGGTGCGCACCCATGCGGGTGACGTAAGCTTCGAACTTTTCGATGATGTTTTCGAAAACACCGCTTCTACCGTACAGCCCGCGCACGCCTGAGGGAATAAGCAAGCCTGCCTGTATCAACTCGTCGCGAAAAGTGGCGTAGGCATCGTCCTGGGTTAGACACATCGCTAATCTTCCTGATAAACCATTTGCATGGTCGAATTATGGCCGCGAATGCGGTCATTGTTAACCATTAGCGCCGCGCCGTAGGCATCGCGAACGTGGCGACAAAGACTGTTGCCGGAGTTGTTTTTGTAGCCCGCTATGCCGACGATAAGCAACGCTTTACCGACGATTTCGACCACTAATTCCGAGCAGCGCAGTTTGACGTTGTTGATTCGGGTGGCAAATCCAAAATTGGCAAACGCCTGTGCGTCGCCTGCGGCTAATAATCGTTCATACTCATCCAGCGCGAGATAAAGGCCGCTGCGCATGCTGAACAGCATTTCTTCGACTTCGGTCAGGCGCATTGCCGACAGCGGCGGGGGGTCGGGACTCTTCCTGGCAGCGGCACGCACTGTAGCGCGGGCCTTGTTAACCGCGTCAGAGGCAAGGCCAAACCACAGCGAACCCCACACCAGGTGCGACACCGGGTGCATGGATTGGCTGAGTATTTGTGCGTACGGCTTGGGTAATATTTGTTCTGCACTGCCGCGCGAACTCAATTTGAAACCCAAACTGCAGGTACCACGAAACCCTAGCGTATCCCAGTCGGCAATTTGCTCAAGCTCGCATTCATTTTTGTGCACCAGCACCAAAACCTGCTCGCTGGCTGGCGCATCGTCGGCTTTGCGGCAGGTGACGAGAATCGCGTCGGCATGCAAGCCATAAGAGATTACCGGTGCCTGTTTCTCCAGGCTAAACATATCGCCCTCTACCTGCACGGCGCAAATACTGGAGCGTACATCACCGCCCACGCCCAACTCGGTGGTTGCCGAGGCCAGCAAATACTGGTGTCGCACAAGCTCCGACAGATAGCGCTTAAAGTAGCTCGAATTTTGACCGTGCTGCACAATGCTGGCGATCTGAATTTGATGCATGGCGTAAATCATCGCGGTCGATGCGCAATAGGCCCCAAGTTTTTCGCAAATCTTGCAAATCTGGCGGATGCTCAGCTCCATACCGCCATACTCGTTAGGAATATAGGCACTCAACAAGCGTTCAGCTTTCAACGCGTCAAATGCCTCAGTCGGGAAGCGGGCTTTGCTGTCAACGTCATCGGCGTGTGGCGTGATCACCTCAATGCCTATGCGTTGCACAATTTCCAGAACTTCATCAAAAGTAGGAGGTGATTCAACTATTGCGGTTTGCGCTGTCATGCTTTGCTCCGGGGGTTGGGCTGCAATGGTGAGCTTAGTTAAGCAAGTCATCGACGGCACCTGCCAACGAATCAATACTTTGGAAGGTTTGGCGGCTCAACATATGGTCGGGAAACTCGATATCGAAACCGTCTTCAATAGCCAGCATCAGGTTGACTGTAGTCAGCGAGGTTAAACCCGCAACGTACAGGTCGCTGTCGCGGTCTAACTTGGCGATATCGGCGGTTAGTTTGGCGTGATTGGAGAGAATTTCTCTAATTTGCTCTTCGTACATCGTTATATTCATCCACAGTAAGAGAACGCGGGGCGGCGGGCCGCTTTGCGTTTGATTTAAAAGGTTTGATTATTGTAATAGCTGGAACAGCTTTGGCGTGTTTAGCCGCCGGTAGATTGTCTGTCAGAAATAGCAGGCAAGTCTATTGATTCGTGATAAAATTATTTTCCATATTATTGTACAACGCTAGTTCACGAGTGGGTTAATTATATTTTTGGCCTCGAGCGACGCGGATTTCGTTATCGCATCGAGTGATTTTTGTGCTTTATGGCAATCCGGCTCAGAACATGCCGTATTGATGGCAATGAGTGACGCATCCGTCCTATTGTGTATGAACCCCTTTAGTTGCAAAAGTTTGGCGATTGTGGGGTTTGTCGTGTTGCTGCCGGCGATGGAATACCAGTAGCGCACCAGTAGCGACCGACGCGAATTCAAGCCATGGCTTTCGACAATGACATCTCGCCACCAGTGATTCTCTGAACTCGAGCCCTGGTTCAAAAACCGCACGACATGCCAATTCTTGTCGTCGGCGATCGTGTTGTCGAAATGTATCAGTTCAGTTTCTTGCCGTTGCGTTGCGTAAAAGTACAGGTGAAAGTCTAGCGGTTCGGAGTTTGTCTCAAGGCGTATATGCAGTTCGCTGGTGGTAGCATGAAAATTTGGTCGCCAGCTTGTCGTGTCACCTATAGCTCGGGCCGGATAACCAAGCACTGTCGCCGGAGCTACAATAGGCAGAGGGGCGGGGCTATTTCTGTTTGGCAGATAAATGCTCAGTAGCGGCGCGCTATAGACACCGAGCATGCAAGCTAATAGTGCCGCGATGGACACGCGCTTTGATGCACTCTGTTGACCGGTTTGATGCAGTGGGTTGGAATTCGAATGGGCATCTTTCACTGCGAAGGGTAGTCGATTGACAAAAAACAGGTAGCCAGCGAACAACAAGGTGAACCAGGCCCATCCCAACCAGCCGTGGTCTTGTACAATTGGGTGGTTAATATCGTCACTCAGCTGGGCTATCCAAATAATGGTGGCTATGCGCACCCAGTTGCACACTATCCCGAGCAGCAAGGCGAGCAGCACCACAATAAATTGATCGCGGCGCTCGGTGAAATGCAAATGCGCAAACAATATCCCGAGTAAGGTGGCGGCCAGGAATAGATTCAACCCGCTGCAGCCGGTTGCGACTTGAAACGTACCGCTTGTGACGGTGATAGCATTGCCGCTGATATGCACCGGAATGTTAATAAAAGAAAAGAGTTGCCCGCATGCTGCAACGGCGAGATCCTGCAGTGGCGGCTGCAGTACATTCCATACCGGTATGGCGAACACAATAAGAGACAATGGAAACCAGAGGATTCGCGCTACCGGAATACCCAAAAGTGCGATCACGCTAAAGAAAATCACACACGGCAACGCGACTTGCTGTACCACATTGACTTGAGTGATGTAGCCGGCTGACCATAGCATGCTCAGTAAACCGGCTAGCAGTAAAGCCCAGTAGCAGGGCTTGATATCGGCCCGAAGTAACCTGTGCCGTTCGCGAAATATTAGCCAAACGATAACGCCGACAAGCAACGGGCCGTGGCCATATTCCGAGCCAGACTGATTCCAGCGGTCAAGCAGCGATTGCACAGTTGAAAAATAGACGGCAAGCAGACAGCACAGCAGCAAAGCTAGGCTGGCCGCTCGCGACAGCGTAGGAGTTGTTACGTGTTGGTTCATAGGTAACGAAGGCTGGTTCATCTTACATAACAGCGTAATATCGGCTGCTCTAGTTTTGTATACACCGAAATACTGATGTTGCTGCTACTATAAACTATAGTATAGAAATCAAAGTCACCTACTTGCAGATAATCGAATGAAGAATGCAATTACTGTCGACGTGGAAGACTATTTTCACGTCGCTGCGCTGGCCGAAGTGATTAAGCCTGAAGATTGGCCGAATCATGATCTGCGAGTTGAGCAGAATACACACAAAATTCTGGACCTGTTCGACGTGTATGACGTACAGGCAACTTTTTTTGTGCTCGGCTGGGTTGCTGAACGGTGCCCCGACCTGGTCAAGGAAATCTCGAGGCGCGGCCATGAAGTCGCCAGCCATGGCTACAGCCATCAGCTGGTTTACAATCAAACGCCTGAAGTGTTTCGTGAAGAAACCAGCCGCTCCAAAGCGTTGCTTGAAGACATTGTACAAAAGCCTATTCGTGGTTATCGCGCGGCAAGCTATTCGATTACCAACGAATCGAAATGGGCGCTGGACACGCTGATAGAGCTCGGCTTTGACTACGACTCCAGCATTTTCCCGATCAGGCACGACCGTTACGGCATTCCTGATGCGCCTGACTACCCACATCTATTAACGCGCGACAGCGGCTCAATCATTGAATTTCCACTGTCAGCTTTAAACGTGTTTGGTTATCGTTTGCCGGTAGCCGGTGGCGGCTACTTTCGTTTGTATCCCTATTGGTTAACACGCATGTTGCTAGGCCAATTGGCCCGGCAAACCAAACGCCCGTTTATATTTTACTTACACCCGTGGGAAATCGACCCGGACCAGCCGCGTGTAAACGCCAGCCGCTTATCTCGATTCCGCCATTACAACAATCTCGACGTATGTGAGCAAAGACTTGAGCAGCTGCTGAAAGATTTTGAGCTTACCTCTGTAGCAGATGTGTTGAGCACAATGGGTTTTGATGACACCGAGGGCGTGCCGGCGGCGGCTTACTGATGCAAAGCCAGGAGATTTTAAAAGACCCAATGGCAGCTGTCAGTAAACTGGAGCTGAGTCTCTCAGAGCAACGTATGCAAGCGCTAACGCAACTGCAAGCAAGCCGATTGCAATGCAAGGAAGAGATCGCGAAGTTGCAGGAGCAGCAGGGCATTCAGTCGCGCCTGGTGGGAGAGGCCAAAAGAAGAGGTGACGACGCCAGTGAGCTGATTAGCGAAATGCGCGCAATAAGCACTGCGGTAAAATCTTCTAAAGTCGAACTAAAGCGACTGGAAGAGGACGTGCAGGCTTATTTTTTACCGGAAGATGGTGCCACAACAGGCACTAACGAGGCACGCGATGCCAGCAGTTCATCAATTGATCGCTATCAAAGCGATGCGCCAAATGCCGCTTCTGAATACAGCATATGTGAGTTAAACGAAGACACCGCAAATTGGGATGCATTCGTGCATGCCAACCCAGTCGCTTCGATTTACCATTTGGCCGGTTGGCGCGCGCTAATCATAGACTGCTTTGACCATGAGACACATTACCTGCAGGCAGTAGACTCTAACAACGCTGTTGTGGGGGTGCTGCCGATGGTGCGGTTAAAGAGCAGACTGTTTGGCGACTACCTGGTATCGGTGCCATTTTTCAACTATGGCGGCGCACTGGCTGTTACTGCAAAAATAGAAACGGCGTTAATGCAAAGGGCAGAGCAGGTAGCACAAAACCTCGGCGTCTCGCATATAGAATTTCGCGACACCGTAGAGCGCGAGCCGTGGCCGAAACGCACCGACAAGGTAGCGATGCTGCTGCGCTTGCCTGGCTCTGTTGAAGCCCTAGACAAACAAATTGGCAGCAAGCTGCGTGCCCAGATTAAGAGAGCTCAGCGCGAAAGCCCAGAAGTTTTGCAGGGGGGCAGCGAGCTGCTGGATGATTTTTATACGGTATTCGCGCGCAATATGCGCGACTTGGGCACGCCCGTGTACAGCAAGCAATTCTTCAACAAAATTCTACAAACATTCCCTGACGAGAGTCGCTTAATCGTTCTGCGTCACAACGGTAAGCCCGTCTCTACCGCATTTCTGCTGGCGTTCAAGCAAGGGGTGGAAATCCCCTGGGCGTCGACACTGCGTGAGGTTAACCAGTTCAGCATGAATATGTTGCTCTATTGGGAAGTGCTGCAATATGCGATCGGGCGTAAGGCAAACACCTTTGATTTCGGCCGGTCCAGCCGCGATGCCGGCACCTATAAATTCAAAAAGCAGTGGGGCGCTGAAGAAATACCGTTGTATTGGCACTACTGGCTTAAAGACGGCGGCGAGCTGCCGCAGCTTAATCCGAATAATCCGAAATATAAGTTAATGATTAAAATATGGCGGCGGTTGCCGGTGGCGCTGACTAAGTTGGTCGGGCCGCCGGTTGTGAAGAATTTGCCTTAGTTTCGTTACAGCCAGCCCGAGAGCCGAGCCAAAAAAGCTGTTTTGTCGGCGCTGATATCTTCATGTACGCCAATGCGATTGAGTAAATGCGTATCGGTTTCAATGTTATTCCAGCCGCGTGCCGTCGTTACTGCACCGGCATAATGCTGCCGGACAATGTTTAGCGCAATTTCGTTGAAATCACCGTTCGGATAACAGAACAGCTCCACTTCTTTGTTGGTTGCCTCCGCAATTTTCGCCTTACTGGCGACAATCTGATGCATGGCCTCCTGCTCGCTAATATTGTCTGTTAGACGAATGTGGTCGCAGGTATGACTGCCAAAATCAACTAACCCGGAGTCGGCCATTTCTGCAACCTGGTTCCAATTAACGACCGCCTCGTTGGGCGTCGGCAAGCTCTCGCTACTGCGTTGCATCGCGTCGATACGCGCGTGTAGCTCGTCGTCTGACTGGCGTTTTGACTGGTTGAATATCGCAAATAGTTGCTCGCGGTTGGGTGGAAGATTTCCGAATTCGTAATCAGTGCTTAGCTCGCGCAACCAGCGATAAGCCGGCGCATCCCACAGTTCGCTGTGCCGGGTGGCTGTGACTCTTAACAATTCGGCCAAACGCTCGGGCCAGAAATTGCGTTTGGTAGCCACCATATCGGATACCAGAAAAATCGTAGCGGGTAACTGGTATTGCTTTAGCAGCGGGAAAGCGAACTGGTAATTGTCCAGCCACCCATCATCGAAAGAAATAGCACAGGCGCGCTTTGGTAGCGGCAAACCTTGGGTGCGCCGCTGTAGCCAGTCTGACAAATCCACCATATCGAAGTACTGCTGCAAAATTTTCAGGTGCAGCTCAAAGGTTTCCGGAGTGACGACCATGCCGGGTTCTTCGTCCTGCATGCGCTCGTCATCTGCGGGTAAAACACGGTGGTACATCAGAATGACTAAGCGATCGTTGGTCATTCTGAAGCTCTGTGGTCCCAATTGCGCCGCGGCATGTTGCAGGCAGCGCTTGGTTAAATTTTTTAATAGCATAGAGCTTCTTGTAGTGCCTTTTATGTTAATTTAATGGGCTCGTCTGAATAATCTGTGGGTAATTCTGTCCTGAATTACGTAGATTTGGCAGTAGCAATGATAGAGGGTGCATCCGGTGCCTACCT